>Ga0209203_1000007_pt1 | contig 293781 bp, 227 predicted proteins | sample AD_UKC109_MetaG_FD_184423 | JGI IMG/M metagenome (GOLD analysis project Ga0209203, IMG submission 184423) | Active sludge microbial communities of municipal wastewater-treating anaerobic digesters from Hong Kong - AD_UKC109_MetaG (SPAdes)... | ecosystem: Engineered > Bioreactor > Anaerobic >... | reverse complement strand
GTTCTTCAGGATTTTGGTCTTCGGTTTCTTGGTGACCGGATCCCGGTACGATTCGACAATTCTGGCATATTCATTCCCTCTGCTGACATAGACCTGAAGACTGCTCATTTTCCCCTCCTGTTTATTTTCTTATTATAACATAATACTATTAGATATACAATACCGGGCAACAAAAAAGTGACATTTCTGCCACTTTTTCCGACATATTCCCTCTTTATTTTTGCTACCTAACTGTAAAACTCAGGAAGGGGCTCTCAGCAAAGCGGTAAGAGGGGAACCGATCGGGACACTCGTTACTCCTTAAGTGAATCCTCTTTTTTGTTAAATTCGAAATTTTTTAAACCTTTCTTTTTTCCATTACGCGAATTTGCCTCATGAGACTTTTGAGGCAGATTCCATTTCTTCATTTTCCCTTCCGTTATAATAGAAAAAGAATGATTTACCTTTTGAAAGGTAAAAATAATTAAATGCGAAATATTTTTACGATTTTATTGCGGTTTTTAGGGCTTTGGGTTTTCAATGCAATCTGTCTTTTAGCTTGTGAATGGGTTATTCCGGGTATTACGATTATCCCGTATCAGGGTGTCCCTTATGCGGTAACCGTGATGGAAGTCAGTCTGATTTTTTCCATAATGAACTTATTCGTACGACCGTTGATTTTATTGTTCACTTTACCGCTTAACGGACTGACATTCGGCTTATTTTCTCTGGTAGTTAATGCTTTGGTGCTGTTCCTTGCTTCAGAATTTACTCCTTTCTTTAAAATCGAATACCCTATCGCTGCTTTTCTGTCCGGCTTTTTATTCGCCTTGGTAAACATCATTATCACATCTCTGATTCCGATTGACGAAGATTTTCTTTATTATGATATTTTGGTAAATCGTTTCAGAAAAAGCGGTGAAAAAATTAATAAGGACAAAAAGGGAATTATCGTCATCGAAATCGACGGACTGGCGTACCCTCGATTAATCAAAGCTATTGAAAAACGGAAAATGCCGTATTTGAAAGAATTGATTGATTCCGGAAAATTTACCATTTCCGAATTTGATTGCGGGATCCCTTCTCAGACTTCTTCCTGCCAAGCCGGTATTATGTATGGTGATAACCAAAATATCTGTGCCTATCGTTGGTATGACAAGGAACAGAAGAGAATTATTTCGTCCAGCAGCTTTCAAGATACAAATCAGATGGAACAGGAAATCCTGCGCCGCAAAAAGAACGGTCTTTTAGACGGAGGGATGAGCATCAATAACCTAATGTCCGGGAATGCGGATGTTTCCTTATTTACGGTCAGTGCAATCCAACCGAAAAACTCGGAAGAATTAAATAACCGTAACATTAATCTTTATTTTTTTTCTTTAAGACCGTATTTATTGACAAAATCTATCCTATTCGCCCTGGCAGATGCAGCCGTTGAAGTTATCCAATATGTCTGGGCATGTCTCAAAAGAAAAGAACCGAGACTTAATCGTTTGGTTCATTTTTATCCGCTCATCCGCGGATCAACAAACGTCCTTTTGAGAGATGCATCCACCGCATTAACCATCAATGAGGCGATGCGAGGGGGACCGGCAAGCTATACCACGTTTTATGGTTATGATGAAATCGCACATCATTCCGGTCCGGATAGTTTTGAAGCATATCATGCGCTGTCGGGAATTGATCATTCGATCAAAAAAATTCATCATACTGCCGAAGAAAACTCGGACAGAGATTATGAATTGTTCGTTATTTCCGATCACGGTCAATCTTTCGGAAAGACCTTTCGCCAGCGTTACGGATATAGTATCAGTGATTATATACGGAAATTAGCCGGTGAATGTGCCCGCTTGAAATCGGAATCGCAAGTAATCGGTATCGGGAACAGTGCAGCTGATAATGAATCCAGCATTCGTGCGGCGATTTATGATCTGACTGCTCAAAAGAAAACGCAACAGATCCCGATTCCCAAACAGACATTAAATAAACTTGATACTGTTCTTGAAGAAAATGCCGATGAAACACGAGCTAAAAAACGACCGGAAGACAATGATATCTGGATTCTTGCCAGCGGGAATTTAGCCAATGTTTATTTTTCATTTTCAAATCAAAAGGTCGATTATGCCGAAATAGAAAGCCATTATCCCAATTTATGCTATCGCCTCATTCAACACCCCGGAGTAGGTCTTATGGTCGTTCATCAAAATAAAACGGCGATTGCAATCGGGAAAAAAGGCAGCCGGAATTTATCCACCGGCGAAATATCGGGACAAGATCCGTTGGCAAATTATCAGCCCACCGAAATGCGTTCTCGCCAACTATCCTATTTGGCTGAGTTTCCAAACGGAGGAGATTTAATTCTTTTTTCCACCTTTTATCCCGACGGAACGGTTGCTGCCTTTGAGGAATTGATCGGATCTCACGGAGGGATTGGCGGAGAGCAAAATACAGCGTTTATGTTTCATCCCATAAATGTTGAAGTACCTGAGAATATATTCAACTCAAAAGAAGTCTATGCCATCTTGAAGGGACGTCGTGAATTAGATGCAGAGATCGATAAATTTTCGGAAGAGAAAACGAAACAAAATAACGGATCCGAAGATTGGAAATGGGATAAATTAATTGCCGGCATACGAGATACCTCAAAATGGACCAAATACATGCGGGAAGTCATTCTCTTTCAATCGTCAATTTATAAGAAAATCAGTAAAGATACGAGTCTAAATGGTCCGGCTGTGTTAATTATGATGATGTCGCTGTTATCAAATATGACCGTTGCCGGAATCCTTTTCCGATCCTTAAAAGGGCTGTATCTGGGGCTGATTATATGGTTAGTCTCATGGAGTATTGTTATCGGAGCTTCCTATGGGGCAACGCTTGCGTTGAGACAGAATATCATTTTTTCCGATTTTCTGCGCGGCATGATATTTTGTACCGTTTTTGATGTCCTTTTATTTGGCGCTTTGATCCCCGGCTACGAAAACTTCTGGATTGTTATTATTTTGGTTACCCGTCTCATCTCTGTCTCGCTTGCCATTAATGGTATTTGCAACATACAAGGAAAAAGATCTTTATTGATTGTGCCTGTTGTTTTGTTTATGCTGATCTTGTTAATGATTACGACTTATGTTATTTTAGAAAGCCTCGGATACATTCTCAAAATCGATCCCCTGATTGACTTTATCAACCATATCAACGAAATAGTGGGAATTTCATGACAACCGATATAAAAACTATTGAAAATACAATTTTTTCAAAGTCTTTTTATTCTTGGTCTGCAAGCGAGATAATGGGATTATCGCGAAAAATTATTAAAAATCAATCTGAAATTCTGGCAAATCATCCGGAACTCGTTCAAAAACGAATCGCAATTTGCGGAACATGTAATATTCGGTTTATTTCTTCCGGGTTAATTCCGTTTTTAATGGCCGAAGGAATTTTCCCGCTTATTTTTGAAGGAAAATTCAACGGGCTGAGCAGTGAAATCCTTTCTTCCGATTCGGACCTTTATGCTTTTGATCCGGATTATCTGATTGCAATCACTGATTATCGAGACATTCATGAATTCCCACCTTACCTCACTTCCATTGAAAAAGTAAGAGAGACGGCGAATCGGCGGATAGAAGAGTCGGTTCATTTCTGGGAATATTTTCATCAACGCTGCAGAAGCAAAGTCCTTTTGACCAATATTGCCATTCCCAACCGTCATATACTCGGCGGACTCGAAGCGAACCTCGTTTCTGGTCGAGATGTATTTTTAAGAATTTTAAATCTCACTTTTTTAGAAAAGAAACCGACATTTTTAACATTTCTTGATCAGGAAGCCCTTTCGGCGGATTTCGGGAAAGACCGATGGTTTGATGATTCCGAATGGTTTATCAGTAAACAACCGTTTGCATTGGAAGCAATACCGATTTTTTCATTAACAATCGCTAAACAGATCGCAGCCGATATCGGAAAAATTCGAAAGTGTCTCATCACGGATTTGGATAATACCCTTTGGGGCGGAATTCTTGGCGATGATGGTATCAACGGGATCAACCTTGATCCGAACGATCCGATCGGAGAATCCTTTCTTGATTTTCAAAAAACTCTGAAGCTGTATAAGGATAGGGGAATTTTATTGGCGGTTTGCAGCAAAAATGACCCTGTTATCGCCAAAGAAGTATTCCAAAAACACCCGACTTGTATTCTCAAAACAGAGGATTTTTCCGCATTCATCGCCAATTGGGAAGATAAGCCAATCAACATTCAAAAAATCGCATCGCAGCTGAACATCGGACTCGATTCACTCGTGTTTTTTGATGATAATCCTGCCGAACGAGATTTGGTAAAAAAAGTTTTGCCGATGGTGCAAGTCATCGATGTTCCGGAGGACCCGGCCGAATTCAGCATGGCATTAATTCGTTCCCATTGTTTTGATTGGGGACAATTAACGGTAGAGGATCTGAACCGTTCCGAAACTCTCCGAGCGGATCGAAAAAGGTCAGAGCTTGGTGCCATAGCACTCAATTATGAAGATTATTTAAAAGCCTTGGAAATGAGGATAAGCATTGCGAAAGCCCTGCCTCATGAGCTGAATCGTTTTACGCAATTGATTAATAAGACGAATCAATTCAACTTGCGAACGCGACGTTACAACGAATCTGAAATCACCGCCATGGCAACCGATCCGGATAAAGTTCTCCTGCGCGTGACGCTGCAAGATAAATTCAGCGATTACGGAATCATTTCGGCAATTATTTTGAATCTTGATCACTCAAGGAAGAATATTCTTATCGATACGTGGGTAATGAGCTGCCGGGTTTTTAAACGCGGAATCGAAGATGAAGTGATGAACTATTTGATCGCTTTTGCAAAAGATAACGGTTTTCAAACAGTCGAAGGTGAATATGTCTGCAGTCCGCGAAACGGGTTGGTTGCCGATCTTTACCCCCGCTATGGTTTTAAAATGGTACAACAAAGTGACATATCGAAAAAATATATATTGGACATCAATGATTATGTTCCATGTGAAACATGGTTCAATTTTGAACTCAAAGGGAAAGAATCATGACCGATCTCGAAAAAATACAAAGTATTATGCGCGACATTTTCGATAATGAGACACTCGAAATTGATGAAAGTACGAGTGCGGAAGATATTGCCGAATGGGATTCTTTTTCAAATATTCAACTTATTGCGGCTGCGGAACAACATTTTGCCGTGAAATTCACGACACAGGAAGCAATTCATATTCGGACGGTCGGAGATATATTAAATCTGATCAGACAAAAAAAGCTCCCGGTTGATAAATTATAAAGATCGATTTATATCGCGAATAAGCGACTTTTTACCGTTAATCTTCATATAAATATTTCAGATCAGAAAATATAGTAACCGGTTACCCGATTGAAAGACACTCTTGATAGACTTTGAGATATGCCATACCCATTTGCAAAATCGAAAAATGTTCGATAATTCTCTGCCTCGATTTGAATCGCAAAACATCCTGTTCTTCGGCGGACAAAAAGACCATTTTCCGAATCGCTTCGGCTAGCGCCGCCGGATTATTTTTAGGGACCAAAATACCGCAATCATCAAGAAGATATGGAGCATCTCCGACATCGGTCGTAACACACAGTAATCCGCTGCTCATCGCTTCTCCCAATGCCAAAGGAAAAGCTTCTCCGATCGATGACAATGTAAAAATATCTATAGCATTCAGTAACGCCGGTATATCATCCCGTTCACCTAAAAGGAGCATACGGGATTCCAATCCGGCATCGCAAATCCAATCGCGCAACTCCTTATTCTCCCAATTTAAGCCGGACCCGACCAACAGAAAGCGAAAATGAATACCAGGCACCTTCTGCAGAAGTTCTTTCCAAGCTTGGAGCAAGGTTAAATGGTCTTTTTGTGAATCAAAGCGGGAAATATTTCCGATCAGAATATTGTCATCCGATATTCCCAATTCGCATCTTTTCTTTCTCCGCATTTCCGAGTTCGGTTTAAACCGATCCGTATCAAACCCGTTGGGAATGACCGTAATAATATCCCCTCGATACCCCATATCAATATGATTCTGCTTTCCGCTGCAGGAACAGGAAATGATCCGGCGAGGAACCGATTGGGATAGATGTGCAAGCTGTGAAACAACCAACCGGGTCGAAAGTTTCACGTTCGGACTTAAAGTGGCATTATGCAGACCCCATATAACCGGAATTTGCAGCTTTCGACCGACAAGACTTGCATACAAGTCAGCATGATAAAGCCAAGAATGAATAAGATCGGGACGATCGTCCGCAGCTGTTTTTTTAAGTCGCCGAAAAGCGCTGTAACTGGGAACAGCCGGTTTCATGTTGAGACAAGTCACACAAATGCCGTTTTCTTCGATAATTTTGGCAACCGGACCGGTACTTCTCAAACACACAACAGATTGTTCGATACCGCCGGATTTCAGAACCGGAATCACTTGTGCGAGCATTTTTTCTGCACCGCCGGTATTTAAGTCGGTTATAACGTGCAATACTTTAATCATTCTGATTTATATTGTAAAGGAAATTAACCGGCGAGCGGAATATCCGAATAAATTGGTTGGCATGGATAACTATTTTTTTACAAATGATCGACTAATCGCCCGATTTAAATTCATTTTCCTGATTTCATAACGAATTTTTCAACCCGATAACAAACGGAAGTCAATTTAAAAAGGTTTTATGGTTTCTTTGGGAACAGCCGGATTATTTGTTTTTTCTTCCATCAAAAGAATATTTTTAGATAATTTGTCAAATCCTTTCGACATGTTTTTCAGCAACTTGTCATCAAATCCATCAAAAAGTTGGTTGATAAATTCTTTGTCCGATTCCGCTTGTTGTTGTAGACTGTTTTTCCCTTCTTCCGTCAAGGCAACTCTGACAATTCTGCCATCCGTATCATCTTTGCTTAATACCAAATAATTTTGTTTCTCAAGGAGTAAAGCCATCTTTTTTATATTTTGTCGGGAACTTCCCAGTGCTTCCGACAATTCCGTAATCGTCATAGGAGCCGGATCATTTTTTGAAAGCACTTCCAGCAATTGGAATTGTTTAATCGTTATTCCGGTTTCCAGTCGATCACCTAATATTTGAATTTTATTGGAAAGCGTGAATATTTTAGACAATACGATTTTGCCGCGATTCGTTTTACCCATATGTCGCCCTCCTGTCAAAAGGGAACCTATTATCTTTATAAAACAAGTATACCTAATGAAGCGCCCCGTAACAATACATTAATTTTTTACGCCTCTTGCTTTTATTCCGTTTTTCATCTTCATGGTGCAATTTCAAATAAGGTATAAGGTCCCACAAATCAAATAGATTGACCGGGCCTTCATAATCAAATCAACTCCATAAAAATCGATTCACCGGTTTATCCTGTTTTTACCGATTCCCACATAGATACCTCATTTTGTCATCGATCTTTAAATACGACACCCTTTCTTGACTACCCGTTGGCATTCATTTATCGGAACATTCAATTGTGTTAGAATTTTCCTTATGCGAGATCAAGAAAAAATTTTGTTGGCGTCCGGCTCCCAACGCAGAAGAGAGTTGCTCTCATGGTTAACCGATCGTTATGAAATTATTCCCTCTGATATTGATGAAAGTCCGCTGCCCGGAGAACTTCCGCAGGTGTATTGTCAAAGAATCGCGGAACAGAAAGCGCTTGCTATTCCTTCCAGAATGGAAACGCAGAATTCTTTTGTTCTTGCAGCCGACACGATTGTTTATTCACAAAATCGGATCATCGGGAAACCCAAAGATGAGCAGGATGCATTTCAAATACTGACCTTTTTACAAGGACAAATTCATCATGTCTGTACTGCCGTAACATTATATCGGAACGGGAAAACTGTCAGTACTTTATGCGACACGTTAGTCCGTATGAATCCCTTATCCCAAGCCACTATCCGATCTTACATCGCAACCGGTGACCCTATGGGTAAAGCGGGTGCTTACGCAATCCAAAATACCGATTTTAATTTGGTGGAATCCGTTGAAGGATGTTACACATGCGTTATCGGTCTCCCTTTATGCCATGTGGAAAAATTGTTTTCATTCTTTGACTATTCCTTTGAGAAGAATGTTATCGAATGTTGCAAAAGCCATATCCATTACAATTGTGTAGTGGATCAGTCTGAAATGTTACGGAAATCCTTATTCAATCAAAAAATTATCGAACGAAACGTATGAAAAGATTCATCATTTGCTTTATTTTTCTTTGTGTTTTTACCGCCGGATGCGGTCCGAAAGTTTCCAACGAATCGACAAAAACGCCTGAGATAACCACGGTGATGCCGAGTGATACACCTCTGCCGGAACCGGTGGTTATGATAACCTCCGCTCCGGAAGCGAGAACAACTGCGAATACATTCCTTGAATTTTGGAAAGCGGATGATTTCGTCAGTATGTATAACATGCTTTCCCAAGTCAGCAGAGATGCTATTCCGTTCGAAGATTTTGAAACCAAATATAAAGAAGCTGAAACCAACTTGACTTTACAAAGTTTAAATTGTGAGGTGACCTCCGCTTTAACTAACCCTAAAACCGCGCAAATCGGATATCATGCGACCTATCAAACCGCGTTAGCGGGAACTTTCTCGCGCGATATGGTAATGAATTTGGTTTTTGAAGCGAATGATTGGAAAATACAGTGGGATGACGGGATGATCATGCCCGAGCTGAGCGGTGGAAACAAAATCGAAATAGATATCGATGTACCGACGCGAGGACCGATTTATGACATCGACGGTGTTCCGCTTGCCGCAGAAACAGAAGCATATGCAATCGGGGTTGTGCCTGCTTCCGTCCCATCGAACCGTTGGAATGGCTTAATTAATGAACTTTCACGATTGACCGGTAAAACGACTTTTGTGATCACACAGCTGATGGAAGAAGCTAATCAGTATGATTACGTGGTCATCGGTGAAGTCCCCGCAGCGGTTGTTGAAGAACGAATGGAAGCCATTTCCAGTTATGAAGGTGTTTATCTCAATTCATATACAGCAAGCCGTTTTTATTATGAGGGCGGATCTGCTCCGCATTTGGTCGGTTACGTTCAACCCATCGGCGAGGATGAAGCCGAAACCATGAAAAGACAAGGATATCGGATTGATGAACGAATCGGAAGAATCGGGATCGAAAAATGGGGTCAGGATCGTTTGGATGGCGAACGAGGAGCTTCTGTTTATGTCGTTGATTCAGCCGGGAACCCGATCACCCGTTTATATAAAAGCGATCCCGTCCCTGCCGAAACGATCTATACAACCTTCAAAGAAGATTTCCAATATGACCTTCAAAGGGCGATCGCCGGATTTAGAGGCGCAATTGTCGTGTTGGAGAGGGATACCGGCAGAGTTTTAGGAATGGCTTCTTCACCGACTTTTGACCCGAACTTGTTGGATTTTAATAATTACAATTCTTTTTACAGTGCAAATTTGCTTTATAACGATGACCGTCCTATGTACAACCGTGCTACCCAGGGACAATATCCTTTGGGGTCCGTGTTTAAAATAATCACCATGTCAGCCGCTTTGGAATCCGGCGTATATCACGTCAATGACACTTACGATTGCGGTTATGAATTTACGGAATTGCCCGGAATCACTTTAACCGACTGGACACTCGATCATGATGTCGCGGCAAGCGGTAAACTCACGCTTTCGGAAGGTTTGATGCGCTCCTGTAATCCTTGGTTTTATAAAATCGGTCTGGAGCTTTTTCGGCAAAAAGGAGCGGATTATTTACCCAGTATGGCAAGGGGATTCGGCCTCGGATCGCCTACCGGCATCGGTGAGGTGGAAGAGGAATCCGGGAATGTCGAAACACCTCCCGATGAATATTCATCCGTTCAAATGGGTATCGGACAAGGGACTTTATTAGTCACACCGCTTCAAGTCGCCCGTTTTGTGGCAGCTGTCGGTAACGGAGGGACACTATATCGTCCTCAGGTTGTAGAACAGATTGTTGATTACGAAGGAAATGTTACTTACGCTTTTAAACCCGAAGAACAAGGCAAATTACCGGTTTCAAAGGAAAATTTGGAATTAGTCCAGCAAGCGATGCTGAGTGTGACGAATAATCCGCGCGGTACCGCCTATTCGACTTTTAAATATATTAAATATCCGGTTTACGGGAAAACCGGTACGGCTCAGACATCACCCGGAGAAGATCCGCATGCTTGGTTTGCCGGATATACCGATCGAAAACTGGAAGGAAAACCGGATATCGCGGTGGCCGTTCTGGTGGAGAACATGGGAGATGGTTCGGTTTATGCGGCTCCAATTTTCCGCAGAGTTCTTGAACTTTATTTTGACGGAAAAGCATCCATGCTTTACAACTGGGAAGCGGGGGTTTATATAACGAAGACACCGACTCCTACGCCAACGATCACGCCGACACCGGAACCGACGAAAGCGCCTTGGCAAATAACGCCTGAGGTTACCCCTTAAATCGACCCGCGAATGACTCTGCAAGGACGCGTGATTCGTTATCAATCCGGATTTTATACCGTCATGACCGATGAGAGGATCGTGACCTGTAAAATACGCGGTAAATTAAAGGAAAACATCCGTCAAACAGATTTGGTTGCCGTCGGTGATTTAGTCGAGTTTACGCAGTTTCAAGATGGGACAGGTGTTATCGAATGTATCCTGCCGCGGAAAAATGAACTGATTCGAATGATTTCCGGTATCAAATCGGAATATAGACAAGTTTTAATCAGCAATCTGGATCAAATTCTTTTGGTATTTGCCGTTACACAGCCTGAGCCGCGTTTGAGAATGTTGGACCGTTTCTTGGTGATCTGTGAAAAACAAGGCATACCGCCGTTAATTGTGGCAAATAAAGTTGATTTATCAGGTATGGATCAGGCGAAATCTGTATTCTCCGTCTATTCGGATATCGGCTATGATGTTTTATATACCTCGACGGCTTCCGATATAGGAATCGCGGATCTAAAAGAACGATTACAGGGAAAAGTTACCGGTTTGGTCGGCCCCTCCGGCGTCGGTAAGTCCAGTTTGATTAATCGAATCGATCCCCGCTTGAACTTGAAAGTCAATGAAATCAGTAATTACAATCGGAAAGGAAAGCATACAACGGTCGTGCGGGAAATGTTCCCCTTAAAAGAGGGTGGGTTTGTCGCGGATCTACCGGGACTCAAGACGCTTGCACTTTGGGATATTCAACCGGAAGAATTGGACGGTTACTTTCCCGAAATCAGTCCATTGGTTTCAAAATGTCTATACGGAGATTGCACACACAGCCCTTCGGAAGTTGGTTGTGCGGTTCATGAAGCGGTAAAAGAAGGCAAAATAAGCCGGGAACGTTATGAATCGTATCTTCGGATCCGATTCGGCGAACCGGAATAGCTCCCCTTTTTTCCGGTTTCATATATATTTTTCTATCATTTGCAGTCAAACCGAAATAATACTGTTAGAATCGAGCTATCATCCGATTCATAAAAGGATTGCCATGCCAAAAAGACTCACTTGGACTGAATTAATACTTAATTTAAAATCTCCTTTTACTGTTTCTTACGGAAGTTCCGATACACGGACCGCTTATTGGATCCGGCTCGAAGAAGATTCCGGTTGGGGAGAAGGGACAATCCCTTTTTATTATGGCATTGATTTTAAAGACATGACTGATTTCTGGGATCGTTGTGCATTGCGGGAAGATCCTTTTCCGGAAACAATTAATGCAATTCATCCATGGATCGGCGACGATGCACCCGCACCTGCCATCGCGGCTTTGGATATCGCTTTTCACGACCGGATCGGCAAAAAAACCGGAAAAGCTATTTATGAACTTTATGATCTTCCGGCCCCCCATCCGATGACCACCTCTTATACAATCAGTATCGATACACCGGAAAACATGGCACAAATGGCTCTCGAAATCAATCGGTACCCGTTGATCAAGATTAAGCTCGGTTCACCCGGCCAAGAAGATTTGGATGAAGCACGGATAGCGGCAATTCGGACCGTACGTCCGGATGCAAAATTAAGGTTAGATGCCAATGCCGGTTGGAAGACGGACGATGCCGTCAAATTAGTAAAACGTCTTGAAAAATATAATATCGAGCTGATCGAACAACCCACTGCGAAATTTGATATCCTCGGGATGGGGCATGTTCAAACAGAAACACCGATTCCGATTGTCGCGGATGAATCCCTGCAAACAATCAATGACATTGAGAAATTGCATGATGTCGGAGTTCGAGGAATCAATATTAAACTGATGAAATGCGGAGGTATTGCCCCCGCTGTTGAGATGATTCGGAAGGCCCGTTCATACGGAATGAAAATCATGCTCGGCTGTATGGTCGAAACTTCCATCGGTGTCGGTGCGATGGCTTCTTTGATCGGGTTGGCTGATTGGATCGATCTGGACACTCCATTGCTGATTTCCAATGACCCGTTCAGCGGACTTACTTACACCGAAGACGCAACACTGATCCCGCCGGCCGGACCCGGATTGGGATTGAAACTTAAAAACTCCGAAAGGTAGGGAAAAATATGACATTTCAAAAAATAGAAACCATCCTTGCTGACGTTAAGAAGAATTTTTTTAATGAACCGATGCTGACCGTTTTTGACATTCAACCCGAAATCATTTCATCAAATGAATTAAAACTGACCGGTAAAATACTCGAGCAAAAAGATCTTGATTTCCTTAAAAATGAATTGGAGAACAAGATTCCGGATTGGAAGGTCGATTACAAAGGGATAAAAGTATTACTGAATGAAAAAACGACGATTTTACGCGTGAGCAAGAATCTCACCGATATGCATCGTGAAAAATCTTTTCTATCGGAACTCACCAATCAGATGCTTTACGGAGACCCCGTTGCTGTTCTGGCTGACGAAGGAGAATGGGTTTTAGGGCGCAATATATCAGACGGATACATCAGTTACACTTATAAAAAATACCTCGGCGAAATACCATGGTCGGAACCGACCCATATTGTCAGCGAACCGGTGGCATTGGCTTACAACAATCCGAATCGGGAAGAGTTGGTGACGCGAGTGCTTGGCGGAACCGAGACGGTTATGTTCGATGAAAAAGGAGATATGGCATTCATCCGAGCGGATCACAACGGATGGGTGAAGAAGACTTCTCTGATTCCCATTTCGGATCTGCCGACCGATCAGGATAAAATTCGAAATCGGGTTTGTGAAAATGCGAAAAGTCTGATCGGTGTTCCCTATTTATGGGGCGGTACTTCGGCGTGCGGGATCGATTGTTCCGGATTGGTTCAATGGTCTTATCGATTATGCAACATCCGGCTTCGCAGAGATGCACATATGCAGCTTATTCCCGAAAAATGTGTTGAGCCTCCGTTTTTACCCGGAGATGTTGTTCTTTACGGAGAAGAAGAAAACGGTAAGAAATCCATCACCCATGCATCCATCAGCTTGGGAGGATGGACTGTCATTCATTCATCCAGATCACAAAACGGCGTTTATATCGATGATGCCTTAATCGCTCCGGCTTTAAAAGGAACTTTTGCGGCTGCCGTACGATATATTTAAATCATTTGATTCGGATCAAAATAATTGTCATTTTTTGTTGATCGGAATATTATGTAACTGGTTACTTTTTATGAATCAAGCAGCCATTTACCGAGATTTCCGAAAACATCATAGACTTTCTGATAGTCCGAATAATTATTGCAAAGCAAAAAAATCCGACAGCGATCGGTAAATCCCCATTCATTGATCACATTATGCAAACCGCCGGATTTATGATAAAAGTCTACCGAATCACCTTTGAGATTGCGGGTGAAAAGTTTATCCGCCTGGCAAACCGATAACATTTCAGATATATTCTTCTTTGCTTCAGCCGGGAAAGAGTGGAACAGATCGTAACAGTGAATCATATCCGCAGTTGTCGTCCAATTGTCATAACCCCGTGCCAAATCGGGTTTTGACATCATTTTCCTTCCCAGATGGGTATCCCGAAAGTGAAAAGTCTCCGAAAAGATGTGATTAATCCTTTCAAAACCCAATTTATTAATGATCAAATTCGTACAGTAATTATCCGAAGTCGCAATCATCATCAGCAATAAATCATGATATGGTAATGCTTTCTGAAAGAATAAATAATAAAAACCCGCCCCTTTGACGATCGGTTCAGAAGAAGGGTCACAAATTTCATCCGAAGAAACAAATCCCTCCTTTTCCGAAACATACCAAGCAAATAATAACGGCACTTTGATAACCGATGCTGTTAGAAATCTGTGAGATTCATCCCGATTGGAAACAGCTATCGGATGATTTTCTTGATCCGAATAGTAGAAAGTATATTCCCCATCCAGTGTTGAAAGTTCCTTTTCGATCCGTTCTCTGTCCATGATAAAGTCCTCCGCTTTCTGATTATAATTTTGATTATAGAGAATCCTTTCATGAAACGGAGATAATTCATTGGTATATCATATTTGCACTCAAACCTCATATGAATCAGTCAAAATTTGGGGAAAATATTCCCCGGACAGTCTGGGGAAAGAAGGATTTATTCATTTCTCTTCAATCAGACAAATCCTTGAGACGGCTAATTCCTTCTATCGGGGTCAGGATGATTTAGTTTTATTGGAAGTCGATGAGCAACTTACCGATCAAATTCGATTTGAAAGGCCTGCAGATCACCGTGAGGGTCTTTTCCCGCATTTTTACGGAGAATTACCCGTAGAACTCATTCGAAGGGTTCTGCCGTTCCCGCATCAAGCAGACGGGACTTTCAAATTGCCCGAAGAAATCGCGGAATCATAAATGCTTGAAGAGTCTCAATTCAAGTTGATCGATGAATTAATTCGAGCCGCCTTAACCGCTGTCGATCCCGAGAATGTTGTAAAAAATGCTTTGGATTTGAAGAATTCAATCCTTAAGATCCAAAACCAACCGTTTGACTTATCCGAATTTGAACATATTTATTTGGTCGCTTTCGGAAAAGCCTCACTGAAAATGGCAAAAGCGACGGATGATTTAATCGGCCGATTCATTACCGGGGGAATTATCGTATCAAAAAAGAAGAATTCGGAAATTCGATTGCCTGATAAATATACCTGTCTGGTGGGAGGACATCCGATCCCGGATCAAAACAGCCTTGAAAGTGCACAAAGGATCTTAAATCTGGTGAAAGATGCCGGGAATCGAGATCTGATAATATGCTTGATCTCCGGCGGAGGGTCCGCATTACTGACTCTGCCCGAGAACGGTATATCGTTAAAGGATATTGCAGACCTGACCAAGCTGCTTTTGGAAAACGGAGCGAATATCCAGGAAATCAACGCCATCCGAAAACATATCGACCGAATAAAAGGGGGAAAATTAGCAATAGCGGCAGCACCGGCACGAATCGTAACTTTGATTCTTTCCGATGTGATCGGGAATTCCTTGGAAGCCGTCGCATCCGGGCCGACAGTCCCGGATTCAACCACCTATCGAGATTGTCTTGAAATCATTCAAAAATATCATCTCTCGGAAAAAATACCGGCTGCGATCTATGAACGAATTCTGATCGGAGCCGGCGGTGACATTCCCGAAACCCTGAAAGATGATTCTCCGATCCTGAAAAATATCTCGAATTACTTGATCGGCGATAATTCCACTGCTGTCAGTGCCATCGTTGAAAAAGGAAAATCGCTGGGATTGAATGTCTCGGTAATTCCGAAACCCATCATAGGTGAAGCTCGGGAAGCCGGTCGTTTTTTGGCAGCTGAATTAAGGAAACCGGTTACCTTTAAACCTTCTCTTCTGGTCGGCGGAGGTGAAACAACCGTTACAATCAAAGGAAAAGGGTTGGGCGGAAGAAACTTGGAGACCGCTTTGGCGGCTGTCAAAGATTTGGCGGGGATTCCGAATATCGCTCTCGTTACGCTTGCAACCGATGGTGAAGACGGACCGACCGATGCCGCCGGTGCGATTGTTACCGGCGAAACCTTTTTGGAAGGCTTGAAAAAAGGGTTGGATCCCGATCTGTTTCTTGATAATAATGATTCTTACCACTATTTTGAACAAATGGGAGGATTAATCAAAACCGGTTCGACGGGTACCAATGTCAACGATTTGGTTTTCCTTTTTCACTTTTGAATTTAATCCGAAAAATCAATGTAATTTTCTTTATCGCTTATTTAAAACAATTTTTTTCCTATTTGAACCTTTTAGAAAGCTAAACGATCCTTCCGTTTTCGGGAAAATGGAATTTTAAAATCTTTTATATGGATTCATTTATAATGAATGGGATAAGCGGAGGAAAAATGAATCAGGGAAAAAAATATTATCAAAAATCATGGAGTTTAGAAGATCTTTATTCCGGCACAAATAGTGAAGAATACCAAGCTGCGATGAATGAGTTAGGCCATTTAACCGATGAAATCCAAAATTATCGCGAAATGCTTTCTCCGGAAATATCGGTTTTGGATTTCGGCACCATATTGCAGAAGCTGGAAAAGTTTCATGAAATCGCTTCCCGATTGCTTTCTTATGCGGAGCTTTTGTTTTCTGCCGATACTCAAAACAGCGAAGCGATGAGCTTGGTGGGACAAACCGAAGCGATTATAACCGAAGCACACAATAAAATTATCTTCTTTTCATTATGGTGGAAATCCATATCCGATGATGAGGCTCAAAGATTGATCAAAGAGTTTCCTGATTATCAATATTATCTGAAACAATTACGAAATACGAAACAATTTACCCTTCCCGAATTTGCAGAACAAATTATCAATATTAAAGATATTTCCGGAAAAAATGCTTTGAACACCATATATGAATCGCTGACAAATCGTTATCAGTTCACATTGAAAATTGACGGAAAAAGCAAAAAAGTTTCACGGAGCGGTTTGATGCAGTACGTCAGAAATGAAAATCCGGAAATTCGAAAGCAGGCATACCGGGAACTTTATCGCGTTTTCGGGGGAGACGGCAATATATTGGGGCAGATTTATCAAAGTATCGCTCGGGACTGGTATTTTGAAAATGTTAAAATCAGAAAATATCCTTCTCCGATATCGGTTCGAAACATCGAAAATGACATTCCCGATCAGGTTGTCGATTTACTCTTAGATACCTGTATAAAAAATAAGCCGGTATTTCAACGCTATTTCGCATTGAAAAAGGAAATGCTTTCGCTTGAAACTTTCACTCGATACGACATTTATGCACCGCTTCAAAAAGAGGAGAGATTGATCCCGTTTGAAGAAGGCCTTTCGATTGTACAAAGCGCTTTTACCGACTTTGATCCGGAATTCGCAGCCATGGCAATGCGTGTGCTTGACGAAGACCATATTGACAGTGCAGATCGCCGGGGAAAAAGGGACGGTGCTTTTTGTTTGACAACTTCTCCCAAACTGACTCCGTGGGTGCTGGTCAATTATCAGGGAAGAATCTCCGATGTTTCCACATTGGCACATGAATTAGGCCATGCGGTTCATTCACTGTTTGCGAACCGGCAGAATATTTTTCAACATCAGGCATGTCTGCCTTTAGCTGAAACGGCTTCCACTTTTGCGGAAATGTTGTTAGTGGATGCCTTATTGAAAGAAGAGAAAAATCCGGATATTCGAAAAGAACTGATTATGCAGCAAATGGATGATTTCTATGCTACGATCCAAAGACAAGCATATTTTGCCCTATTCGAGAAAAAAGCTCATGAAATGATCGCATCCGGAACGACCGTTGACCAATTAAATGCCGTCTATTTGGATAATTTGCATGATCAATTTGGAGAAGTTGTCAGCGTCAGCGATGAATTCAAATGGGAATGGGTCTCCATCCCTCATATCTTCGCCACTCCTTTTTATGTCTATGCATACACTTTCGGTCAATTGCTGGTTCTCAGTCTCTATAAAAAATATAAAGAAGAAGGAAAAAACTTTATTCCGCAATATAAACAGATTTTATCGGCCGGAGGATCAAAATCACCCGAAGATATCCTTGCGGATGCGGGTTTTAATTTCTATGATCCGGCATTTTGGCAGGGAGGTTTTGATTTTCTCACGGAAAAAATGATGGAAATCGAAAGGAATTGATAAATCACCTGTAAAAGAATAAAATATTGATATGATTCTCAACAAAGAACGCTTGTTAACAATGACGCAAACATTTTTGTCGAAACGATTGCATTCCGATCATTCGATTGTTTGTGTTTATTTAACCGGTTCCATGCTCCGGGATGACCCTTTCATCAACGGAACCGCGGATGTGGACTTGGTAATTGTCCACAACCAACCTGTGGATGAAATCAGAGAGATCATCGGGATGACCCCCGAAGTCACATTGGATATTCATCACATCGAACAATCTTATTACTCTCCTCCTCGGAAAGTCCGGAAAGATCCATGGATCGGATCTTCCCTCTGCTTTGATCCGCTTCTTTTATATAACAAAGGTCATTGGTTTGAATTTATGCAAGCTTCTGTGGAAGCCGGTTTCTTTTCTCCGGAATACGTGATTCATCGTTCCGGTTTATTCTCAAATGAGGCTCGGCTTCTTTTTACCGAATTGGAAAATCAAAGAAATCTCGGCAGCAGTATATACATTTCTTCTTATTTGAAAATCATTGAAGATGGCTGCAATGCCGTTGCCTGTCTCAGTGGTTTACCGCTTACCGACCGGACCCTGATGAAGCGATTTAATGAGGTCGCCGAAGCAATCAACCGGGAAGATTTGGCCCCAATATTATATGGTCTGATATTGGGACAAAGCAGCCCGTTTCCCTACTATGATTATTTCTTCAATTCCTGGAAATACTATTTGGAATACTTCGGGAACAGTGATCTTGCTCCTTTAAAAATGAAAGCAGATCGTATTCCATACTATACGGCACCCGTTTCTTATTATTGGAACGAACATTTGGCATCGGCATTATGGATTATGGCAAAAACGTGGTGCAGTGTGGCCAAAGCATACCAGCTGGATGACAACGAATATTTCGGCACTTTTTGTAATATGCTGGAAATTTCTCCGATGTTTTTTGCAAAGAGGAAAACCCAACTTGAATTATTTCTGGATTCGATTGAGGATGCTCAAAAGAATTGGGGTGATTCGCAAGGGCTTGACGCAAACGCTCTTGAAAACCTATAATAAATATCCACAGATTTTTGTGGATATTTATTAATAGACAGTAGAAGGCGTTGATAGAAAATTGCTGATTACTTCTTTAACAACTTATTCATGTTATTTACAATCTGTTCACACACCCATAAACACAACTCTTTTTCCGAATATCCGACAAATATTGGCTTTTTTCCTTCTCATCCACAGTTTCCACTCCCCTTATTAAGAAGAATATATATTAATTAAAAACAACTGAAGCTATTTAAACTTCAGTTGTTTTTAATTAAATACTGTTATTATTGTTTGGAAGGTGCACCTACGGGACAAACTTCGGCACAGTTCCCGCATTCCTCACACAACTTCGGATCGATTACCATATAGCCATCTCCTTCGGAAATAGCATTTGCCGGGCATTCTGATTCGCATGCACCGCAATCAATACAAACATCTGGATCAATTTTATAGGCCATGAATATTTACTCCTTTTTTTTTGGATTACAGTTTTCTAGCATATCACAAAAATAGGGATATGACAATGTAATAAATAATAATACCGATTTATATAATAAACGAATAGAATAATATCATAAAATGTAGAACTGATATGAACAGAAAAAGAATTTTCACACAAATATTATCTATATAAAATATATACGATAATAGAAAACATTCATTTTGATATTAGAAAAGAATAGAATTATGAAAAAATTGATCATTTGTATAGAATTATAATATCTCAATTTAAATTTTTTATTCATCGATAACCCACTTTGATACATATCACTTCAATAAATTTTTTTATTCAAAAGATAGAATTAGTCATTTCATCGGGAAGAGACGATTTTTTCGAGGATTAGCGAATATAAAAGAAATTAAATTCCAAATTCCGGACAAAACCGGTAAAGCAATGGGTTTACTATTAAGCGCTTCTCGGAAAAGAGCTATATGTCTATTTCGGAATAGGGGAATATTCATTTTAATCGTGTGGTTCTCCTAAAATCCTCAAACAGTCCGGGAAAACACGATTAAATGTTTCACGTGAAACATTTCTGTTATACTTTTGGAGGAGAAATGAATGCCTCTTATATCCGCTCAAAAATTGTCAAAATCTTTCGGCGCTGAAGATATTTTTTCAGAAATAACCCTTTCCATTCCGAGAGGTGCGAAAATTGGCCTTGTCGGACCGAACGGTTCCGGTAAATCAACTTTATTGCAAATATTAATGGGGATTACTCCCTCTGATTCCGGATCTGTCCAACGGGCTAAAAAAATAACGATCGGTTATTTGCCACAAAATTTTGAGGCTGAATTCGAGAAATCACCGTATCAGGAATGTTTGGCCGTTTTTTCTGATTTAATAATGATGAAAAGCAAACTGAACCAAATGGAACAGGATTTAGCAAACGGGAATAATGTTTCGGAGCTGTTATCAAGTTATGGTAATCTTCAAAATACTTTCGAAAGCCGCGGCGGATACGTTTTCGAAACAAGAATCCATCAGGTTTTACAAGGGCTCGGTTTTTCAAAAAGTGAAGAAAATCGCCCTTGGTATCAGCTTTCCGGAGGCCAAAAAACACGGGCATATTTGGCAAAAATATTATTAATGAATCCCGATCTTTTGATTTTAGATGAGCCGACTAACCATTTGGATATTAATGCCATAGAGTGGCTCGAATCTTTTCTGAAAGAATATGAAGGAGGAGCCTTAATTGTTTCCCATGACCGGTACTTCTTAAATCAAACAGTGGAAGTCATTTGGGAATTGGATTCTTCTTTTGAAATCTATCATGGGAATTATGATGCCTATCTGCAACAAAGGCAGGCACGATATGAACGCCAAAAAGCTGAATTTGAAAGTCAACAAGAATTTATTGCAAAAGAGGAAGAATATATTCGCCGAAACATCGAAGGCCAAAATACAAGGCAGGCACAAGGACGGCGAACACGTTTGGAAAGATTGCTGGAAGAATCGAAAATAACGAATCCGATCTTGCATCGGAAAATTCAAACAAATTTTTCGTCAAGTATCCGATCCGGAGATATTGTTCTCAGAACAAAAAATCTTGAAATCGGTTATTTGGATGATCATAAAAAATTGATATCCATTCCCGATGTGGTGTTGCAACGCGGTGAGTGTGTCGCCATTCTCGGTCCGAACGGTGTGGGCAAAAGTACTTTTATCAAAACCATCTTAAATGAGATTCCTCCGTTAGCGGGTGAGGTAGAAATGGGGGCTAATTTAAAAGTGGGATATTTTGCTCAGGCTCATGAAAAATTAAATCCGAAAGCGACGCTTATGGACGAAATATCCGCAGCGGCTCCGCAAATGTTGCCTGCCGAGATCCGATCTTATCTGGCTCGATTTTTATTTACCGGTGATGATGTTTTTAAAACAACCGAGACGTTATCCGGCGGTGAGCGCGGTCGACTCGCTTTGGCAATTTTAGCTCTTCAAAATGCGAATTTGCTGTTGCTTGACGAGCCGATGAATCACTTGGATCTCGAAGCTCAGGAGACGTTACAAGCATTATTAAAGGATTTTAATGGGACGATTCTTCTCGTTTCCCATGATCGATACTTAGTAGATGCTATCGCGACTCAAATTTGGGAAGTGAACCCCGATAAAAAAACGTTGGAAATATTTCGTGGAAATTATTCGGAATATAAGGAATATCAAAAGAAATCCGGGATCAGCGAATTAAAAGATCAAATTGATTCAACGGAAAGGAAATCTCCTGAGATAAGAGAAAATCCTCCCTTGCAAAAGTTGTCAAATAATGAGATATTTAGAAGGCAGAAAAAAAAGGAAGAACTGGAAAAAAGGATTTCGGTCTTGGAAAAAATGCTCAACGAAATTTCTCAACAAATGGTTTCTCAAAAAGAAGATCATCAAAAAATCGCAGAGCTGGGAATTCGGTATAATTCCATAGAAATTGAATTGAATTCCGTCATGGAGGAGTGGGCTGAAATCGATTGATTAAAGTCGATTCAAAAAGGAAAAAATATGTACTTATCTGTGATTGCTCCGGTTTATAACGAACATGACAATATTCCTTTATTGTATGAAGAAATGGTGAAGGCATTAAAGGATTTTGATAAAGAATGGGAATTCATCCTGGTTGATGACGGTTCCGTAGACGGCAGTTTTGAGGAATTAACAAAGGTGGCTGAAAAAGATCCCGCACATGTAAAAGTGATCGGTTTGCGCAGGAATTTTGGACAGACAGCTGCCATCGCCGCAGGTGTTGATTATTCAACCGGAGAGATAATTATCTTGATTGACGCCGATTTACAAAATGATCCTGCCGATATTCCGATGATGCTCGGAAAAATCGATGAGGGATATGATCTGGTCAGCGGCTGGCGAAAAAGCCGCCAGGATAATTTATCCAGGAAAATTCCTTCCGTCATCGCCAATAAAATCATCGGTCATGTAACCGGAGTTCCTCTTCATGACTATGGTTGCACTTTGAAAGCCTATCGACGCGAAGTGATTACCGGATTCCGATTGTACGGAGAAATGCATCGTTTTATTCCGGCTTATGCCAATACTGTCGGGGCAAGAATTATCGAAGTCGAAGTCAAACATCATCCGCGCCGGTTCGGGAAACCGAAATACGGATTGGAACGAACAGCAAAAGTAATTCTGGACTTATTTACGGTTAAGTTTTTATCTTCTTATTCCGATAAGCCGATTTATCTGTTCGGGGGATCGGGATTATTCTTAACGATCATCGGCGGGTTGTTGCTGCTGTTTTTGGCTGTCCGTCGATTGGGCTGGGGCGTTTCCGTACTGGCATCTCCCCTGTTCACTTTCAGTATCATGATTTTTATTTTAGGCTTTCAATTGATTATGATGGGATTATTGGCTGAAATGCTCACCCGATCATATTATGAATCGCAGGGAAAACGCACTTATACGGTTAAAAAGTTGATTAATTTCAAATCCGATAAATGAAAATCTTAACCGTTATTCATGAATTTCCACCGATCGGTGGAGGCGGGGGGTTGATTGCCCGCGATCTGGCTTGTGCATTGGTTCAAGACGGAAATGAGGTTCGGGTTATCACAGCTCAGTTCGGAGATTTACCTGATCGGGAAGTCCTGGACGGCGTCGAAATTATCCGATTAAAATCTCATCGTAAGGAAGCATACCGGGCAAAACTGCTGCCGATGGCTTCTTTTATATTGGCTGCTTCCCGTTATTGTGTTTATCAAATGAAGGATTTTTCGCCGGATATTATCCATGCGCATTTTGCGGTACCCGGCGGCCCGCCGGCAAAGTTTATATCGGGGAAAAAACATGTTCCCTACGTTTTAACGATTCATCTGGGGGATATTCCCGACGCATCTCCTGAAAAAACCGGTAAATGGTTTAAATTCATTTATCCTTTTACACATACCTTTTGGAAGCATGCTTCCGCAATCGTAGCGGTCAGTGAGTTCTCGAAAAGAATGGCACAGCGAAAATATCCGGTGGAAATACAGGTCATTCCGAACGGAATTGACTATGATCAAGTTCGAATCGACCGAATTGAACCTCATCCGGTTCCCGAGATTGTGTTTGCCGGAAGATTCGTTCCCCAGAAAAATTTGGAACAGCTGGTTAAAGTCTGCGCCGCGATAAAAGATTTGAATTGGCATTGTACATTGATCGGCGACGGACAGGATCGCGAAAAAATCGAAGAGCTGATCGAACGATTGAATTTACAGAACAAAATTTCTATAACGGGATGGGTAGCACCCGAGCGCGTTACGGAAATATTTAAACAAAGCGATATCCTGTTTCTTCCCTCCAGATCGGAAGGCTTACCCGTTTCCGGAATACAGGCTATGACCTGCGGATTGGCTTTGGTATTAAGTAATGCAGGTGGAAATCCGGAAATTATAGAAGAAGGGAAAAACGGTTTCAGTTTTGATCCCGAGAATACCGATTCTTTTGCATCGGCGTTACGAGCGCTGTTGGAAAGTCCGGAAATGCTCCTGAGCTTTCGGCAAAACAGCCTGGAATCGGCCAAAAAATATGATATTAAACGGATTGCCAAACAATATGAGGCGGTGTTTGAACAGGTTTTGGCTGCTAAATAAAGTTCAGTAACATTTATTTACTTCCGGACAAACCGGCTCGGGGATCGGACAGGCTATTTCTTCCATCGGTGAGCGTAAGTAGTGAAATTCTTTTCCGTCCGGCGTCTGCCCGATCACAGCGATCCCTTTGATATAGGAACTGCCGGGTTCCAAACAGCCAATGACTGCGACGGAAGATTGATCCGGAAAAGTATCGGGGAACTTATCCAGCGGAAGGACGATATCCGATTCTCCATTATCGAAAAGAATTTTGAAGATGATCCGCGAATAGAGCTGATATGCGTACGCTTTATCCGTTCCATGTTCCCCTTGATTGAAATAATAAAAGCGCGGATAAAGTGCAACTCCCTGAAAAAGGCGCATCTTTCCCTCCCGTAACTGTGTCTCCGCTTGAGTCCAATCTTGATCCGGAAAAGTCTCTTTCATTTTTTCCGTGACAATCAGCTTATTCTCGGAAGGAATCGAAGGAGAAGTATTCTTTTCGATTAAGATCATGGAAAAATAAGCCATGAAAAAAATGCCAATAATCAAAACTAATTTTCCGAAATCCCCAATTCCGATTGTTTGATTTGAAATTTCGGTACTTCCGGTTACGAGATCCGTCCGGATCGGCGTGATTTTTTTCAGGATTACTGCGAGACCGATTGAGTAGATTAACAGAACGCCCCAGTTCATCGGAACGATGTAACGACCGCCGGAAGTACGGGCAAGCCCCAAGCCGGCCGCATACACGATCAACAAATAAGCCGCCGAAAGTCCTGCCCAGCTCTCCTTTTTCCAAAGCAAATTCAAACCGGTACTAATCAGGATCAGATTGATTATCAGAAAAAGTATCTGCCCCGCCGAAAGACTCCCGTTCCAATGATCTCTCCAAACAGAATCTTCGGCTGTATATAAATGATTCAAATCATCGAATTGAATTTGGACGGGAAGGATGAAAGCGATCGAAAAAAGGTTATGGAAGAAATGATTTCCGATTGTGTCGATCAACGGATGAACGTTCAGACGTATTTCATCGGGAATCAACGAAAACGATTTTAATTGAGTTTCCGTCTCTTTTTCAATTTGCTTGCCGATGGCAGGGGTAGCTTCCATATGCTGTTGAAGAACAGGTTCGGCAGTCGGTTGGACAGGCTCTTTATTCTCGACCGAAATTTCGGAGGTTTCGGTGATGGGTTTCAGTCTTTGTTCGACAACCACGGATTTAAAAGAGTCCAAAATCTCGGGCGCTATCGTTCCGGTGATATGATAAGATCGAACGACCCAAGGGCTGATACAGATCACAAAGGACAGCAGAAAGATCAGAAGGTCGCGTATCCCCCGTTTTATTTTTTTATGGAAGACGATGCCTCCGAACAGAATAATTGCCGGAATCATGGCCACAAAATTAAAGCGGGTATAAATCAGGAGCCCCAAGACTCCTCCGGCTGCCGCAGCGAAGTAGGTTTGTTTTCTTCCCTGTCGGAACCATTTGAAAATAAAGTATGCAAACGCTGCAAATAAAACTTCGGCTAAAAATTCGCTCATTTCCAAACGGGAATGAATCGTCAGAATCTGAGTGGTGTGGAGCGCATTCCATTCCTGAAAAATCATCAGAGCTGCTGCCAAAAACCCGCTGAAAAGCCCTCCCAAATCGGAAGCAAATAAAAATAGAATTGCGGGAAGAACGGCAAAAATCGCACTTTGAATCAGTAAAGTGAGATTCATTTGATTCCCCGAGAGTAAGGTACACAGGTAAATTACAAACGTTACAAACGGTTTCAACACAAGTGTGCCGTGATAAAACTTTAAGCCATAGACGGCGGTTTGAGCCGCCACATCATTCAGTAATGCATCCGAATACGGGTAATATTCGTAATTGGGCGGATAAGGCCCCGGTGCAAAGAAATGAGCTTGCATCGGCGCCATGCTCCAAGTGAAGGCAGCGATACCCCATATCAAGAAAAAGAGGAAAGTACGATTCCGAAATAACTTCACCCGTCCGATTTTTGTCATGAACGGAGAAAGAAACAATAAAAAACCGAGTAATAAGACAATCTGAAGGGATTCGACAGGGACCGCATTTCCATACCAAGCTTCCTTCCCGGCAACGATTCCCCATCCCGATCCGTAAATAAACAAAATGGTCAACAGAAAAAGGCCGATAAAAATAAAAAAGGGCTTCCCCGTAATCTGCCGGCAATCGTCCTTAATTCTTTTGAATATGTTGCTGTCCGAAAAGATAATCAAGATCAGAGTGGCGGAAAAACCGACCCAAAACAGCAAAAATAGAAAAGGACGCAGGCGATGAAAGTAGGCGGAAAATTGTCCGAATCGATAATCCGGCATTAACAGCAAGCCACCCGAAAGAACCGCCGTAACGGAAGCGATTCGTTTGATCTGCTCCTTGCAAGCGAGAATAGACGCTTCCAAGGATGCATTTTTTTGTTGATTTATGTTGAAAATGATTGCACCGATTAAGGATGCCAGAGCAATGAGAAGGAAAAATGCCAACATGACAACTCTTTCGAGAGAAAGTCCGAGGATAAAGGCATTTTTTTGATCCGAAGGAATTTTAAATAGAGTATAGCCGCATATCAAGCTGACGACAGTCAGCAGGGAAAAAAACAAAGGGATGGGTTTTAATCCCCGTTTTTCTTGAGACGGATCGATTCCCACATGTTCTCACTTTCAAAAAAGTAAATCAAGAATATACCGGCCAAAACGACGGCAAAGAAAATCAGATTCGCGGTTAAAGGCGGGCGTGAAATGATGAAGAAAGCAAGTATTTCAAGGGCTGTCGCAGCCAAAAGCATTAAATTGACTGCCTGAACATCCGAAAAACCCATTTTTACGAGCCGGTGATAGGTATGATCTGTCCCGCTGTCATAAAAATGCAAATGCCTGCGGAAGCGGGAAATAATTACTAATACCGTGTCAAAAATCGGCACGCCTAACAGAAGAATTGGCATAAACCATGTGGAAGTCTGTAAGCGATCCGGCGGATTATAAATGATGGCGATTGCCGCAATCAGAAAACCGATTGTCTGCGCTCCGGAATCGCCGAAAAACAGAATGGCAGGCGACGAATTGAAAAAATTCAGCACAATGCAGGCTCCCAACATGGCGGAACATAACAGAGCAAGCGACCATTGTTTCGTATCCATGGCAGCCAACACAAAAAAGATAAGCGCCAGCAAAGAGAGCCCTACCATCAACCCATCCATACTGTCGACAAGGTTAAAAGCATTGGTAATAAAAACCATCCAGAAAATCGTAATTCCAAAATCCAGAAGATCATTTACCGTTGCAGAAAAACCCAATATTTCACCCACGGTTTGCATTATCTGCACTTGAATCCCGCAGAAATAGAGCACGATCGCGGCCAAAATCTGACCGAGCATTTTCCATCGCCAACGCAGAGGCCTGTAATCATCCCACAGTGCGAATCCAAAAATGATTGTGGCACAAAGGATCACTTTTCCGGTTTGGCTGTCCAAACGGTGATTCAGGAATACAGCGGTGAGAATCAGTGTCGCAAAAAAAGCCAATCCGCCGCTGATCGGAACAGGTCTTTTGTGAATCTTATGGGGTTCCGATAAGGGGAAATCGATTAAATTCGTTTTATGCGAGAAACGAATTGCAATCGGAACGATCATCAGACATAAAAAGAAACTGACAAAAACTGTTTCAAATATTTTTCCGGTTGAAATCTCTGGCAGAATCATGAGTCTTGTGTCAATTGTTGATAGATTTTGAAAATTTCGTCGTTCACTCGAGAGATCGAGAAAAACTCAATTGCTCTTTTTCTTGCCGCGGTCCCCATTTCGATTCGCATTTCATTACTTCGAATCAATTTCTCCAAAGCATAAGCCAATGATTTCGGATCTTTTGCGGGAACCAGAAATCCGGTGACGCCGTCTACGACAACTTCCCGGCATCCGGGGACATTAGTGGTGACAATGGGACGTCCGCAAGAAGCCGCCTCAATTAATATTCTGGGCAACCCTTCTCGATAAGATGGCAGACATACAATGTCCGATATGGAAATAACGGTCAGAATATCTTCCTGCCATCCCCACCATTCTACGTTTCCTTCTTTTTGCCAAAAGGACAGCTGTTCATAAGAAATGCTGCTGGGATTGCCGTCATCTTTTTTCCCGACCAGAGCGAATCGTGCTTGAAGTGATTTGCTCTTTAATATTTCCGCGGCTTTGACAAATTCTCCTACTCCCTTATCCCAGAGCATCCTGGCCGGTAAAATGATGAGAGGAATGGAATCCGGTGGAGGAATCGGACGAAACAACTCGGTATCGATACCTGTTCCCAAAATAATATGGGTGTTTCCCTCCGTCGTAAATCCGTATTTTTCGAAGAGAGCGGCATCATCCGGGTTTTCAAAAATGACCTCGGTATCTTTTAACGCTTTCTTATACAAAGAGGACACGATTTTCCGGATCATCTTGGTGGTAATTTTGTTATCTAAAAAGATATAGCCCAAGCCGGTGATGGAATTGACAATCGCTCGAATCCCGACCTCTTTGGCGGCAAGAGATCCGTATATAACACATTTAATCGTAAAATGATGAACCAGATCCGGCTTTTCTTCCGCATAAATTTTCTTTATTCGCTGAATGGTTCGCTGTTCGATAAATGGATTCATCCCTTTTCGTGAGAATTCAAAAGGAATAAATCGAAAACCGGCTGCTGTCAGTTTTTCGGTATGCTCCCCCGCCGGTGCCATTAATACGACTTCCCACCCCTTTTCACGGAGATATTTCGCAAAATCCAGTCGAAAATTATAGAGGTACCAGTCTGTATTGGCGAAAAAAATAACTTTCAAGGGTTTGATCCTTTTATTTAATCTGAACTAATTATAAAGCAGAGGGATTGATCTTTACGAGCCGGCTAAAAGAGCGAAAGCTGAACGCCGTCTGTCGCTTCTTTTTTCTCGGCTGCTTCAGAGGCCGGATTGGCATTTTCAACCGGTTCCGCTGTAATTTTCTCTTCCACTTCATGAATATAGGTCGGTAAAAGGGCAAAATCATGCATAATACTGTCCCGTAAATTCGGTTGATGCAATGCAGCCGCCGGATGAAACATCGGAACGATCATCCGCCCGTCCACCCAATGGCCCTTCCCATGGATCGAACTGATTCTCGCAAGCGGAAAATAGCGCCCCATCGAAAACCTCCCTAAAGTAACGATGACCAACGGGTCAATCAGCCGAATTTGTTCATCCAAAAAGGAAGAGCAGGCGGTCAATTCTTCGGGCAGCGGATCACGATTAGCCGGGGGTCTGCATTTAACAACGTTTGTGATAAAAACATCCTGTCGTTTCAGTTTGGCCATCGAAAGCAGTTCGTTGAGAAAATTACCGGCTTGGCCGACAAAAGGTCTGCCGGTTTCATTTTCATTCAAACCGGGGCCCTCCCCGATGAAAAGGATTTTGGAATGAATATTTCCTTCTCCGGGGACGGATTTTTTTCTGGATAAATGAAGTTGACACTTTTCGCAAACGGCGATTTGTTGTGCAAGCTGAGTCATTTTTTCGTAGGAATCATCCATAACTTCTCCAATGTCAGGATATAAGTTTGATAATCTTGCTTTTCCAGATTCATCATCAGAGCATCTTCTTGATTGTCCTGATAGTAATGTCTTCGAATATTGACGACCCGATAACCGATCTTTTCATATAAGGATATTGCGGCTGAATTACCGGCTCGGACTTCAAGGTAAGAGATCCTTGCCCCTTCTTTCCAACCTTCATACAATCCGTTTTGCATTAATGCATCGCCGATCCCCCGGCGGCGGTAATCGGGATGAACGGCAAAATTCGCAACATGAAGCTCGTCCATTATAAGCCAAAGGACAAGAAATCCGCAGACACGTCGCTGAGAGTCGACCGCTACCCAGGGGCGTGATGCCTCGTTCCTTTCGACTTCAAAATAATAAGAACTTTGCGGCCAATACAGAGCAGCCGAAGCTTGGTCGATTGTGAATACTGCCGGGATATCCGTTAAAACCATTCTGCGAATGGAAATGTCAGTGCGCCCGATCATATTTATTGCGAAATCGGCTCTTTCGTATGAAGATAGATCGGAGACAGGGTGTTTGGAGGAGGATAATCTCCTTTTTCAAGACGAGCCCAAGCAATTTCGGCTAAAAAACCCGCCCTTCGTAAACACATTGCCGGTGATGCCATTCGAATATTCTTATTGTTTCTGCGAAAATAGGTACGCATATCTACGGTCAATTCTCCGCAGACCGTTGTCGGTTCCGTAATCGCTTCGCACAGACTTTCTGTCGTATAGACGGAAACCGGTAAACTTTCCGCCCATTTATCTTTCGAAGGATTGTAAAAAGCTGCAGCAAGCTTTGTTCTGCCTGCCTGTAAGACAGCACAGAGCGGCAATCCGTTTATCGGCTGAGCGGCTGCGAGAATATCCAAAGTCGGGACACCGATGACCGGAATATCCAACCCCAGCGCCATTCCTTTTGCAAATGAAAGGCCGACACGCAGGCTGGTGAACGATCCGGGACCCATTGCAACCGCTATGCCGCGGAGTTTTGAGATATCCGTATCAACCGTATCGAAAAGATTTTTGACGGAAGCGGCAAGAATGACGGTATGCCGATTCAGACTCAGCCAATTTGCCTCTCCGATGATACTGTTTCCGTCATAAACGGCGATTCCGATATTACTGGTAGAAGTGTCAATTGCTAATAACATATTTATTTAAACTCCGAAAGACCGGTGGCGAAATGAATGCAATAAGGTTTGATAACGTTCCCCGTATGGAACCATGACCAGGCTGCGTTGTTCATCGGCCACCCAAGCCATTTTGATTGTCAATCTTTCTTTCGGAAGAACGGAATCAATTCTTTCCGCCCATTCGACGACTAACACGCCTTGATGCAGCATGCGGTCGATATCGAGCTCTTCCGCTTCAAGGGTACTGTCGATACGATATGCGTCCATATGAAAAAGTGTGCTTCCGTCCATTCGGTAATACTCATTTACCAGGACAAAAGTCGGGCTTGTTACCTGATCGACACTGCCCCATCCCTGTGCGATTCCTTGGATAAAAGTGGTTTTCCCCGATCCCAAATCTCCGCTGAAGCACAAAACGTCCCCGTTTTGTAACATTCTTCCCAGACGCATCCCAAACCGCCGGGTTTGGTCGGCGCTTCTGCTGAAAATTTCCAATGTTTCCGAATCAAGAATAGGCACAAACGGATCCTTTAAGATATCAGGTTGGGAAGAAAAGTATCAGATTTGCTCGAATTTGTTTTATGTTGAAGGTTCCGAAGACTCAGATGGACGTTCGGGATTCTTTTGTGGTTTCCCCTTCATTTTATGCGATAATTCTCTTCTGGTCAGCAAGACGCGATGATGACAATTTAAACATTCCAGCCCAATCTCGGCGCCAAGCCGAACCACTACCCACTGATTGGAACCGCATGGATGCATTTTTTTTAATGTGATCAAATCGCCAAGCTCGTACTCCTCATCCATCCTGCAATTATAAAGGAATTGAAAGGGGCTGAACAGAGTCACAATAACGGTTCGGGATGCAAATGTTATAATAGCTGCATGGCCGTGCCCGCAGTTTTTGTATGTCGCATTCTGACCTTAATCATCGCATTCACAATCCATGAATTTGCGCATGGGTTTTTGGCTGATCGGTTCGGAGACCCGACTCCGCGGCTGCAGGGTCGGTTAACTTTGAATCCTTTGAAGCATTTGGATATTTTCGGCTCTTTGATGTTGTTATTAACCGGTTTCGGGTGGGCAAAACCGGTTCAAATCGATACGGAAGCCATTCGCAGAAACAATAAAGCCGGTGTGATGTTGGTCTCTTTTATCGGTCCTTTTTCCAATTTTCTGTTGGCTTTATTCGGTGCGTTGCTGTTGAAAATTCCCGGTATTACAACCATCCGGTGGTGGGGAATTCCTTTCTTTCTTTCACAATTCGTCTGGATTAATCTCAGCCTGCTGATTTTCAACCTGGTGCCTCTCGCTCCTTTGGACGGGGAAAAAGTGGTCGAATATTTCATACCGGACAGTATGCTTCCTGCCTGGAAGAATGTACAGCAATACGGAATGCAAATTTTATTGATCTGTTTTTTGATATTGCCGTACCTGAATATCGATGTTTTCGGAAAAATCTTAAGTCCGTTGATCAGCGGACTGTATTACTGGTTGGTCGGAGGATAAAACTATGATTCAAATCGCCATCATCGGGCTGGGAGAAATCGGCACGTCGTTGGGGCTCGCTTTAAAGTATCAGAAGGATGAAATATATCGGGTCGGGATGGATGTTCATAAATATGCGACGGATAATGCATCGGAGAAGGGAGCGGTCGACCGAGTTTCCCGAAACTTATTGGACGCGGTAAAAGAAGCGGATATCGTTTTTTTGGCAATTCCCGCCCATGAAGTGGAAGACACACTCGAATTAATAGGTCATGAGCTTAAGAAAGATGCCGCGGTTTTGGATACCTGCCCGACAAAATCGGCTGCGATCAACTGGGCGAAAAAATCGATGTCCCAACCGGACCATTTTTTGGGAATATATCCATCGATCAATCCGGCTTACCTCTCCGAACCGTCGAATGAATTTCATTCCGCGCACGAAGATCTGTTTCAATCCGGTACATTGTATTTGGCTCCGTCTGCCGATACCGAACCCGCCGTAGTCAAACTGGCGTCGGATTTGGGAACGTTGATCGGTGCCCACAGCGCATTTATAGATCCGGCTGAATTGGATGGATTATTGGCTGCTGCTTATGATCTTCCGCTGTTATTATCGAACGCTTTAATGAGCACGTTGCTCAATCAAAACAGTTGGGAAGATTGCCGCAAATTAGCCGTGAAAGAATTTGTACAAGAGACCGATTTTTGTGCTTTCCCTTATACGGGGAAGGAATTCACCGAAATTCTGTCGGAAAATCGAGAAAATACGCTGCGAATCCTGAATGATTTTATCGTAAATTTGAAAACCTATCGGGATGCCATTCAAAACCGCGACCGTGCGGCTTTGAGCTCTCTTTATGAAAAAGCGGAAAAAGGAAGGGAAAAATGGCTCAAAGATTACGAGGAAGGCGCTTGGCGGAAAGAAAAAGATCAGAAGCTGAATGTACCGACCGCGGGGGAAATGATGGGACAGATGTTTCTGGGCGGATTGGGGCGGAAAAAGAAAGAATAACCGCTGATGCGGGTAACGGGCAAACAACATTGTCGGCGTCCGGGACCGGTCTGTTTTATTGTTATATGGTGGAATGTTCCAACGGATCTTTTTATACCGGTTGGACGACGAATCCCGAAAGACGGCTTAAAGCTCATAATTCCGGGCACGGTGCGTCTTATACCAAAATGCATTCCCCCGTATCCCTCGTTTATGTCGAAAAAATGGAAAGCAGGCACGAAGCAATGATTCGCGAGACGGAAATCAAAAAGTACTCTCATGCCGAAAAAGCGGCGATGAGCGAATCTTGGAAAAAATCAACTGTTTCCGAAGAACGGGACTGGAAAGATCAGCAGGGTAAATAATTGGAAAATATTCAGACTTTTCGTTCCGGTTTCGTCAGTGTCATCGGTAAGCCCAATGTGGGAAAATCAACTCTGATTAATTATCTTTTGGGACAAAAAATTGCTGCGGTTTCTCCGCGACCGCAAACGACTCAGCGCAACCAGTTGGGAATTATCACCGAAAAAGATTATCAGATTATTTTTATCGATACTCCCGGCATTCATCAACCGAAATCAAAACTCGGTGATTTTATGAACGAAGCGGCCGTGGGGACATTTACCGAAGTGGATATTATTCTCTGGATTGTCAACCTGAATGAACCGCCTGCTGCGGAAGATCAAATCGTAGCGGAAAAAATAAAGAATGCCGGAATCCTTTCCAATACCGTATTGGCGTTGAACAAAGCGGATCTGGTCAGTCCGGCGAATTCGGAAAGATATGCCGATCGTTACCGCGCGTTGGTACCGGGGGCCGAATCCTTTTTGATTTCCGCCAAGACAGGTGCGGGATGTGATGATTTGTTGGCTGCGTTGGTTCGCAGACTTCCGTCCGGCCCGGCTTTTTATGACGAAGAACAGATTACGGACTTATACGAACGGGAAATTGCAAGAGATTTATTTCGGGAATCTCTGCTGAAGAATCTTGAAGATGAGATCCCTCATTCGATTGCGGTTCGGATTGATGAGTATGCGGATCGTACCGAGACCAAGTCTTACATCCAAGCGACATTAATATTGGACCGAGAAAATCATAAAAGTATCGTCATCGGAAAGAACGGGGAAATGATCAAAAAAATCGGGCAAGATGCTCGCTCGGAAATCGAAAAACTGACCGGACGCAGTATTTATCTTGAATTAAAAGCAAAAGTGGTGAAGAACTGGAGGAATAATCCTTCGATATTAAAGTCATTGGGCTATTTTTTACCGAAAGAATGAAACGGCCGGTTCAATCCTCTAAATATTTATACTTTTGAAATCCCTCACCCATCACTTCGTTTGCTTGACCGACAACCATGAAAGCTTTCGGATCCACTTCGACCACCAGCCGCTTCAGCTGATTGATCTCTCCCCGATTAATAACGCAATAGATAACACCCTTTTTCTCTTTCGAATAACCCCCGATTCCCGTAATCAGGGTAACACTATGTTCCAGTACATTGATTACACCTTCCGCAATCGCATCCGGCTTGTCTGTGATAATAACCACGTCCCGAAAAAAATTGGCACCTTCGGAAATGGTCTCCGCAGCCACCCCGCTGACATAGATCGCGATCAGCCCGTACAGTGCCAGATCCCAGCCAAAAGTGAGCCCGCCCAGAATAACGGATACGGAATCGGTCAATAAATAAGATTGTGTGATCGGCAATCCCGCTCTTTGGTTCAAAATTCGACCGATGATATCGGTTCCTCCGCTGGTGCCGCTGCCGCGATAGACCAGTCCGAATCCAATCCCCAAGATGACGGCACCGAACAGGGTGTTCAGAAAAATGTCATGGGTTAAATAGGCATTTTTCTGATATCGGGTCAGCAAATCGGTAAAAAATGAGAAAAGTACAACCGAAAAAACCGTACGAATCGCAAATTTCCGCTTCCCCAAATAACGCCACCCAAAGATAAAAAGAGGAATATTTCCGATCAGCGTCATACCACCAATCGGCCAACCGGTGTGAGCGTTGATAACCTGTGCCAATCCGGAGACTCCGCCGCTGATTAATCGTGCCGGAATCAAAAAATACGCCATCCCGATTGATTGGATAACACTCCCGATCAAAATCAGAGAATAATCGGAAAATGTTTCTTTGTTAAAAAAATCTTTCTTGGAGACGGAAAGGTTCTGCTTCATACTTTGATTAAATCATAGAAACCTTAAAAATTGAAGGAAATACGAAGGAATAACAAAGGAAAAAGTTGAAGATCACCTATCAAATATTCTCGGATCCGTCACTTGCGTCATAGTTTTAATAAAGATTTAATTATTCTATTTTTTAATGTGTCATAAAATGAGTGCCTAAGAGAAAAATTGATTGAGAATAATGCGAATTTATTTTCGAAAACCGCAACGTTTCTTTCAATTAACCGTAGATTAATATGTTGCGTATAGATTATGAACAAAAAGCTGTAACTAAGAGAAAAAAATGAATTGTAGTAAAAAAAAGAAATACATTCTTCCCCTATTCATCCTCCTTTTTATTGTAGGTTGCAATCGTTCTCAGCAGGCAGCTCCGACCGCCGAAATTCCAAGCGAAGCGGTCACACGTGGGACCGTACACAATTCCCTGATTTTAGTGGGAAATGTGGAAGCTTCTCAATCTTCTGAATTGAGTTGGAAAACCTCCGGCGTAGTTGATTCGGTATCGGTAAAGGTGGGGGATAAAGTTGAATCCGGACAGGTTCTGGCAACCTTATTGACTGACTCGATGCCGGCTTCCAGTATAGCGGCGGAGGCGGATAAGATCAGCGCTGAGGATAATTTGGAGGAATTATTGGTATCCGAAACGGCAAAAGCGATGGCTTATAAAAATCTTCGGGATGCCGAAGTAGCTTTACGCGATGCGGAAAAACTGGCCGAAGGGTTAAATTATCCGATTGCAGATCAAAGTGAAATCGATGCCGCCGAAAAAGCCATGATCGCTGCCCGAGATGCCTACCAGAACGCGGTTGCGGATTACGAAGGTGTCAAATTACGGGACTATTATGACGAAGAGCGGATGAAGAAATATGAGACTCTTCAAAACGCTTTGACAGCGTATGCCAAGGCTTATGATTTATGGCTTTATTATGTCAATAATGCGCCGGAAATAACGAAAAAAGTGACTGCAGCATCTGCGAAAGAGGCTCAGGCAAGTTATGAAGCCGCATTAAAGGAATTTAAAACATATCAAGTTTCCTTTGTCCGGAAGCAGGATCAGGCTGATGCGGAAGCGACCCTGGAAGATGCGGTCACGGCGTATAACGCGCGATCTTTAATCGCCGATTTGACGGGAACAGTGACCGTAGTGAATACGGCTGCGGGGGATTATGTCGAAAAGGGACAAAGCGGCTTGCGAATCGATGATCTGAGTACCTTATATATCTCTTTGGATATTTCGGAAGTGGATGTCAATGACCTGAAAGACGGTATGAAAGCGGAAATTACGCTGGATGCTCAACCGACGAAAGTCTATCAAGGAACAGTCAGATATATTTCCGCTTTTGCATCCGAGAACGATTACAACGTCACCTATCGTGCGGTGGTAGCTTTTGAGCAACCGGATGAATTGGTGAAAGTGGGCATGACGGGAGAAATCAAGATCATCCTTTCAGAGAAAACGGATTGTTTGCTTGTCCCGCGCTCTGCGATTCGGGAAGGGGATAACGGTTCCTATGTTGACGTTGTGGTGAACGGGACACTGACGCCTGTTTCCGTCGTTACGGGTGTGGAAGAAAACGGGATGGTTGAAATTGTCTCCGGAAATCTCAACGAAGGGGATTTGGTAAAAGTTCCTTCAGCGTAATCGGGGATTCGAACAGAAATTTTAAATGAATGAAAAAGTGAAAGATTATTCAAAACAAACAGTGAAGAACAGGAATGAATTATGAGTTCAACGGGTAATCAACCGGTCAAAGGAAAAAAGAAAAGAAGAAAATCAACAATTGTGATTTGGGTATTAATCGGAATCATCGTTCTGATGCTGGCTGCCGGCGGTTATTTATATCAGCAACAAAAACAGGTCGCCGCGGAAAATGCATCCAAACTTGCGAGTCAAATGACTCGGAATGTCAAAGTGGAACAAGGGTTGATTTCAGAGAATCTGGAAGAAATGTCGGGTACGGTTCGATCGAACCAATCGATCAGTCTGAATTGGAAAATCAGCGGGACGGTATCGAATGTTTATGTTCAACCCGGTGATCAGGTGAAAAAGGGCGACATTCTGGCGGCTTTAGATCCGGCCACAATCGATACTTCCATATTGGATGCCGCTGTCACAAAAGAAGATGCGCAAGAACAGTTGGAACGCCTCTATACCTCTTCCCTGGATCTCGCTACAGCCTATAATACAATGATTACCGCTCAAGATGCTGTGAAAACGGCTGAAGATGCTCTTTCGGCATTGGGTGTCGTTCGTGAAGATGAAATAGAAATCGGCGTTTACTACCAGGATTATCTGAACGCAAAATCCGCTTATGAAAGCGCGTTGGATAACTATAATACGCTGAAAGTTCGACCCTTAGATGATGTCGACCGGCAACGGGCTTCCCAAAGATTGGAAAGTGCCCGTTCGGCGATGGAGAGTGCACTTTCCATGTATAACTGGTACAACGGTGAGGTCGACAGCCTGGAAAAACAACAGGCGGAAGCGGATGTGATCTTGAAAAAAGCGCAATATGATGACGCGGTCCGCGCTTACAACAAGATCAAGGACGGTCCGACGGAATCCCAGGTCAAATCTCTGGAAGCACAAGTAAAATCCGCGGAAGCGACGGTTAACACAGCTTATATTATTGCCCCGATCGATGGGACGGTGGCTGAAGTGGCTTCCAAGCAATTTGACGTAATTACATTGGACAATACAACGGATGAAGTTTTAGCCATCCGCCTGGAAGATTTATCCTCCTATTCTATTGATGTGTCTGTTTCGGAAATGGATGTGAACTCGGTTGAAGTAGGGCAGACCGCCGAGATCACCTTTGATGCCGTTCCTTTGAAAATGTTTACCGGAAAGATCGTCAGCATTTCCAATGTCGGGGATACGAGCGGAGAAGAAGTAACTTATGCTCTTACGATTCGAATGGATGATACCGACCCTTCGGTTCGTCCGGGGATGATGGCGGATATTCAAATTCGCACGAAAGAAGCTGCCGGTGCTTTGATTGTTCCGAAGACAGCTGTCGGAACGACGCAGGACGGTAGTCAATATGTGGAAAAAGTCAATCAGGATGGCACGACAACCCGTATTTCGGTTACAACCGGAATTTCTTCGGACGAGAACATTCAGATTCTTTCCGATCAAATCCAAGCAGGTGATGAGGTAAGGGAAACCGTTTTACCGGATATGTCGCAAAATGCCGGAGCAACCGGTGCCGGCGGACTTTTTAGTGGGATGCCGATCCGGATTGGCGGCGGTGCTGCCGGAGGCGGTGCGCCTCGCGAAGGAGGTCAAGGCGGACCGCCTCCCGACGGTGGCGGCGGACAGAGGCCATGAAATTGCTGAGGGAAAAATGACAGAAAAAAACGGAAAAAATGTAATTCATACGGAACATTTAAAGAAATATTATGTCATGGGCGATATCGAAGTCCGTGCTTTGAATGATATCTCGTTGGATATTGATTATGGGGAGTTTACAGCCATTATGGGACCATCCGGCTCCGGAAAATCAACTTTAATGAATATTTTGGGCTGTTTGGATCGTCCGACGGACGGGATTTATTTGCTGGACGGGATCGACGTATCGCAAATGGATGATTCGGAACTGGCTGAAATTCGTAACCGAAAAGTCGGGTTTGTTTTCCAAAGCTTCAATTTGCTTCCGCGTTCCACGGCACTTGAGAATGTGATGCTGCCGATCCTCTATTCAAAGAATAAAGCAAATGCGAAAGAACGGGCGGCGGAAGCCCTGGAATTGGTGGGGCTGGGCAGCCGAATGAAACATAAACCGAAGGAGCTATCCGGCGGACAGCAACAACGGGTGGCTGTTGCCAGGGCGTTGGTAAATGATCCGGAAATCATCATGGCGGATGAACCGACGGGGAACCTGGACAGTAAATCCGGCGGCGAAATTATGGAATTGTTGATTAAACTGAATCAGGAACGCGGAAAGACCATCATCATGGTGACGCATGATCCGCGTATCGGGCGGCATGTCCCGCGCGTAATCAGTGTGTTTGACGGAATGTTGGGAACGGAGGAGGAACAGGCGGTTATCCGCAGCTGGGTGAAACCGGATGGGGAAGATATTCCGGATATTAAGGGAAAATCCTCCGAAAAGAAAAATGATGCAAACGATAAACAGACAAACGGGAAAAACGGATCGAACGGCAACGGAGAAAAACATCAATCCGAAAATACGGATAAAAACGACCCGATTGAAAATAAGAATACGAATGACAACAAGGCGGATGACCCGTCTTCGGATGATGATCCGCCGAAAAATGCCGGTCATATAACCGCTACCGAAGCATTAATCAGAGCTTTCGGGAACGGGAAATCTTCTCCAAACGGCGGTGACCATTCCGACGGCGACGGTGATCATGGGGATCATAAAGCAGGAGAAACAAACGGAGCTGCAGATGCTTTGGCGAATGCGTTCGGGAAACAAATTGACGAAGATGCGATCCGAGCGGCACAATCTTCATCCGTGAAGAAACAACCTAAAGCGGGAAAGGGTGGCGCGAGATGAATCTGGGAACACTGATCCATGAGGCAATCACTAACCTGCTTTCCAATAAAGTTCGCTCGTTACTGACTATGTTGGGCATTTTTATCGGTGTCGGTGCCGTTATCGCGATGATGTCGGTAGGATTGGGCGCGAAGAAATCCATTACCGACCAAATGAGCGCCTTGGGAGCGGATACGCTTTATATTTCTCCGGGAAATTTTACCCAAACCGTTCGAAACCCGGGAACGCTTACGAACGAAGACGCAAACGCAATCGCTGCGTTAGACTGCATTGATACCATCTCTCCAACTTCTTCCGCTCAATTGACGGTTTCCCGAGCGGGGAAACAATCCAGTACCTTGACCGTTACCGGCGTTTTCCCGACTTACTTGACGATCGAAAACTACAGTTTAGCCGAAGGCAGATTTATCACTCAGGCTGATTTGGATAATAATGCCATGGTGACTGTTATCGGTTCCGATACTCGGGATCTGATGTTTGAAACCTATGAAGAGGCGGTCGGAAATACTATCCGAATCGGCGGCCAACCCTATGAAGTGGTCGGCGTTCTGAAATCGAAAGGGGACGCGAGTATGATCAGTTCGGATCGCGGGGTTTACGTTCCTTTGACAACCGCTCAAAATCGCCTGATAACCCGGCAGAAACATGCCTTGGATCAGATTGCTATGAAAATCAATCCGGCGTACAGTGCAGAAGCCGCCGAAGCTGCCGTGACCGCACTGATGCGGGATCGGCATGATATTCTCTCCGGCGAACCGGATGATTTCTCGATCTTTAATATGCAGGAAATCGTCGATACCATGAATTCCGTCATGAATTCCTTTGTGATTTTCCTCGGAAGTGTCGCCGGAATTTCGTTGTTGGTAGGTGGAATCGGCATTATGAACATTATGTTGGTTACCGTTACGGAGCGGACGAAAGAAATCGGCTTGCGAAAAGCATTGGGTGCGAAAAATCGAGATATTCAACTTCAATTTTTGGTTGAATCTTCCGTACTGAGTTTGATCGGCGGAATATTCGGGATCATTTTCGGTTATGTATTGGCATATGCTGTTGCGGCGATTGCGGCAAATGCCGGATCTCCGATGACGCCCGAAATCAATCCCTTGATTATTCTCGGAACCTGTCTGTTCTCGATCCTGACCGGACTGTTTTTCGGAATTTATCCGGCGAATCGAGCCGCAAAACTGGAACCGGTGATTGCGTTACGAACGGAATGATGACGGTGAAAAACATGGTTGGGAGAAAAATGGCTCTGCTTACCGGACTGAAATCATCCGGTGGCTTACAACCGAAAAAAATGCTGCGGAATTTGGCACTGGTACTCTGTCTGTTTGCCGTTATAGGATGCTCAGCCGTTTCGCAGAAGGTCGGTATCGGATCGACGGCAACTCAGGCGGGATTGGAAGGAATACCGGTAACCCGCGGGGACATCAGCGCCGCCGTTACGCTGGTGGGAAACGTGACTTATGCTCAATCCGCGGTTATTTTGTGGAAGACGACCGGTGTGGTACAGAATGTGAATGTTAAGATCGGCGATCAGGTGAAACAAGATGATATCTTGGCTGAATTATCTGAGGATTCGTTGAATTCCTCTGTGCTGATCGCCGAAAAAAATCTGATAGATGCTCAGGATAATCTGACAAATGTAATGGAATCGACAACGGCAAAAAGCGAAGCCTTGTCCACGCTTACGGCTGCGGAAATCACTTACCAAGCCACAAAGCAAGCGCAGGAGGCGTTGTATTATCCGCGAGGATCGCAACTGGATGTTGAAATGGCTTATGATGCGTACCAGTTGGCTTTGGAAAACTATAACTATGCAAAGGAAGATTATCGGGTGGTGCTGGCAAACTATAAAGGATGGGATGATGCGGCCAGAACCACTTACTATCAAGCATATAAAACCGCTTATGACAATTTGATTTCAACCTATGAGGATTGGAAATACCTGAGCGGGACGCCCGATAATGTTGAGTTGGCATCTGCTCAAGGTGAGGTGTTGAGCGCTCAAAAAGCTTTTCAGGATGCGTTGGATACTTACAGTTCTTATCAGACACTTCCGAGAGACGAAGATCTGCACGAGGCCAATGTGACGGTTCATTCGGCGGAATCCAGTTTTAAGCAACGATATACAATTGCGCCCTTTAGCGGAACCGTTACAGCCGTTTATGCGGAGCCGGGTTTGTATGTCACTTCCGGTACCTCGGCTTTTCAGCTGGATGATATGAGTGAGTATTACATTTCGTTGAATACTTCGGAAGTGGATGTCAAGGACATTTATGCGGGACAGAAGGTGCAAATTACTTTGGACGCGATTCCAAATACCACATTCTCGGGAATTGTTAAACAGGTTGCCGGTGCCGGAACTTCATCGACTACCAATACCGTGTTTAAAACGCTGATTAAATTTGATCAACAGGATCCGCAAATCAAAGCGGGTATGACTGCGGAAGTGAATATTTTCCTCGGAACGAAAGAGGATGTTCTGCAGGTTCCTTTAAGTGCGATCAATCAGGAGAACGGGCGTTCTTATGTCCTGAAAATAAATGGTGCCGAGACCCAAAAAATTGAGGTCACAACCGGTGTTACATCCGGTAACCTGATTGAAGTTAATTCGGATGAGCTCAAAGAAGGGGATCAGGTTGTTGTTTCGGAAACGGATTTACAGAATTATCTGAATTCGCTGGCGGAAACGAAAACGACTCCGCTATCTGCGGAGTCGTCGGAAGGCACCTCTTTGGCACCGATCGGAACTTTTCAGCCGGTGGGGTCGGGTACGCCTGCGGCTCCGATCGGAACTTTTCAACCACAGAAAACCGGTATGAACCCCGGCCGCCCGGCAGGTACTCGGCCGGCTTTTTCCGGGACACCGTATCCACCAAATATGAACAAAACAGAAAATAACGGATGAAAAATGGATCATAAAATAACGGTTCAAACAAAAAGTCGAAAAAATACCTGGATCATTCTTATTCTGACACTTGTCGTCATTGCTCTGGGTGTATTTCTTTACATTTTTTATGTGGGTCAAAAAGTCAGCCAGGCTGCAGTAGCGGCTCGGATCGCCGCCGGTCAACCCAGTGTTTCTTCGGTTGAATCCGGTCCGATGAAATTGGTCATCGAGGATATCAGCGGAACGGTACGTTCCAATCAATCCGTAAATCTTGCCTGGAAAACAAGCGGAACCGTCGCAGCGGTCAATGTATCCGTTGGTGATTCGGTAAAACAAGGTGATATTTTGGCGGAACTTGACCCAAAAACGCTTTCGATTCAAATGCAGAATGCTCAGGTTGAGTTGGATGATGCCAAGGATGATATGGAAAAATTAACCAATAATGCGGAAGCGACCACCTCGGCCGTAACCGAATTGGTAAAAGCACAACAGGAATTGGATGATGCTCAGAAAGCGTATGACAGTCTGGATCCTTCCCGCGCATGGACGGATGCCGTTCAATTGGCATACGAAACCTATTTGAAAGCTCAAAATGATTATGAATCCGCATTGGCAAAATTTGAAGTCACTCGCGATTATCCGATAGATGATGCCACTCGTATTAAAAGATTGGGCGATGTCGGCGGCTATCGCAGTGTCCGCGATAATGCGCTGGCGGAATATCGTCGCTATTTGGGAGAAGGAAATGAGATGGAGCGGCTGATTCGGGAAGCTGCGTTGCAGCTTGCCAAAGCGACTCTCGAAGAAAAACAATACCAATATGATAAAGTGACCAAAGGCCCGACCGAAGCCGAAATCAATGCGGCTCAGGCAAAAATCGATGCGGCACAGCAGAAACTCAATTCTTCCAAACTGATCGCACCGTTCAGCGGGGTGGTAACACAATTGGAAACTAAGGTGAATGATGTCATTTCGGAAACAGCCGCAGCTTCCGCAACCAAAACAACCGCAATCCGAATTGAAGATTTGTCCACTTTTTATATTGATACGACAGTCAATGAACTGGATGTAAATTCCATCCAACCGGGGCAGGCGGCGGAGATTCAATTTATTGGAATTCCCGATAAGACTTATCATGGGACGGTGACGACGGTTGCCGATACGGGTGTATCTTCCGGTCGATCGGTCACTTTTAATGTGACGCTGAAAATTGATGATGCGGACGAACTCGTGAAGTCCGGAATGACCGCCGATTTATCGATGACCATTGCGAATATCCCCGAAACGATTTATGTCCCATTGTCTTCCGTACTGTTGAAGAACGGTCAGCCGTCTGTAAATCTAAAAAAGATGGATGGATCTTTTGAATGGGTTCCCATCGAAACCGGCTTGGTTTCCGGAACCAAAGTGCAAGTATTATCGGATAACCTGAAAGCCGGTGATAAGATAGAGGCGGATGTGAATGTCGATTCGACCGATACGAACGATAATCGGATGTTCCCAATGGGTTTTGGCGGTAGAATGTAATTCGGATCATATCGGGATTTCTTAAATACGACGATAGTTGATGAAATGACTGGGGTCGGAGCGTCACTCCGGCTCCGGTCATTTTGTGACAACAGATAAGTGGTAAAATGAAATGAATTTCCGGCATTACTATTTCTTTGCGGGGATTTTTTTTATATCTGTCAACAAAAAAGGGATGATGAACGAATGAAAATATTGATTGCTTGTGATATGGAAGGAATTACCGGTGTGACACGCTGGGAGCATTGCGATCCGACTCATCCGGAATATCAGCGTTTCCGTAAACAAATGACGATGGATGTCAATGCGGCTGTTGAAGGCGCTTTTGCCGGCGGTGTCGAGGAAGTGCAGATTGCGGACGGTCATTCCCAAGGACAGAATCTGTTGATAGAAGAACTTGATTCTCGTGCCCAATTGAATTGCGGGACTACCTCCCCGTGGAGCATGATGAACGGAATCGATTCCGCATTCGGCGGAGTGTTTTTTATCGGATATCACGCCATGGCAGGGACGGCGAATGCCATCCTGGCGCATACTTGGTCCACTCAAATCCTTAATTGGAAAATCAACGGACAGAAGATCGGTGAATTCGGGATGAACGCATTGATTGCCGGTTGGTTCGATGTACCGGCTTTGATGGTCAGTGGAGATCAGAGTCTGGCTACGGAAGCTTTGCGGTTCGTTCCGGATATAGACTGTGCCGTTGTCAAAGAAGCCAACGGTTATTTTTCGGGGAAATGCTTTTCTCCGGCAAAGACTCATGAGCGCATTCTGGAATGTGCCCAATTGGCTGTACAAAAGAAACGAGAGGGACGGGGACCTCAACCACTGAAGATGAATGCTCCATACGAAGTGGAAGTGGAATTCACCCAACCCTATATGGCTGAGACAGCCTCCCGATTGACGGGATCGGAACGTACCGGCGGTCGGTCGGTAACCATCACAGTGCCGGATATTCCGGCAGCCTTTTTGGCGGCAAGGACCTTATGTAATCTCGCGGTGTAACAATTTAATACTGCTTCGTGAAGGGCGACCGAAAAAGCAGACCTATAAAAAGGACTTTATATGAAATACTTTTCGGATACCTCGAATCCCGAACAAAACAACAGGAAAACCTACCAAGCATTAATTATCACGCTGGCGGGTAATTTAATATTGGCTTTATCCAAACTTTATGTTGCCCATGTATCCGGCAGCTCGGCACTTCGAGCGGATGCTTACAACTCTCTTTCCGACGTCTTGTACTCCGTAACATTGGTGATCGGGATGATGATCGCCATTCGTCCAGCCGATATCTCTCATCCGCAGGGTCATCGGCGTTTTGAACCATTGGTGGGACTGTTGATCAGTTTTTCCATGGCATGGGCCGGCTATCAGGCTATTTCCGAATCGATCGATAAAATTCGAAACGGCCCGACGACTTTTGACTTGGGATTACCGATCTTGGTGCTGTTTTTCTCTGCGGTAATCAAAGGAGTGATGTATTGGTTGATTCATCGGATTGCGATCGATCTTTCCAGCCCGACATTGAAGACAGCCGCAACCGATAACCTGATGGATACGATCATATCATTTACCGCCATTATCGGAATTTATCTTTCAAGCATTTGGTCGCCATTGGCTGACCCGATAGCGGGTATCCTGGTGTCCGTATGGATCTTTCGCGCCGCTTTTGAAGCCCTTCAGGAAAATTTGGGCTTTTTGACCGGAGCCGGTGCATCCGAAGAACGCCGGCAGCAGTTTTTGGATATTATCCGTTCGGTACCGGGAGTGGCGAATGTTCACCAGCTGTTTGCCGAACATGTCGGATCAACTTTTGTACTGGACGTGCATATCAATGTTGACGGAAACACACCGCTTTATCAGGTTCATCGGATCGAAACCGAAATCGAAGAAAAGCTGACTGCGATTCCGGATGTGGAACGAGCTTATATTCATGTCGAACCGTTGGGATATGAATAGCCCCGGACTGTAATACCGGCAACGATATTTTATTCCCGCTCTGAAGAAGCGATCCGAATTTGAAAGAAGGATCCGAAACGCATCATTTATGGACAGGAAGATCCCGATCGATTGACTTTTATCAACAAAATTCTTAGAATCTTATGATAAAAATAATTAGGCGGAATTTGAAAAGATGAAAGCGGTTATACAGCGTGTCAGTCGGGCTTCGGTCACCGTCGATGGGCGGTTAATCAGCCGTATCGGGACCGGTTTGCTGGTTCTTTTAGGAGTTGAAGAAGGAGATACCCGAGAAAATGCGCTTGCGATGGCAAAGAAAACTGCCGCATTGAGAATATTTCGGGATGAAAACGATAAAATGAACCTTTCTGTTCGGGATTGCGCCGGGGAAGCGATTGTTGTTTCCCAATTCACCTTATGTGCGGATACACGGAAGGGGAATCGCCCTTCTTTCATCGGGGCCGCTGCACCGGAAATCGCCGCTCCGCTGGTGGATCTGTTCGCGGAGTCGATGCGAGAACAGGGTGTCCCGACACAGCAGGGTCTTTTTGGGGCGGATATGAAAGTTGAACTCTTAAATGACGGACCGGTGACCATCCTGCTGGAAAATTAGTTATGGAAATCAGTCCGAAAATTCAGGGAATTTTAGAGACGCTGCCGAATAAACCCGGTTGTTATCTGATGAAAAACGCCGATGACAAAATCATTTATGTCGGTAAAGCGATCAATCTGCGTCACCGGGTCCGTTCCTATTTTCAAAACAGTGTGAAGCATACGGTAAAAACCCGCCAGATGGTCAGTCATATTGATCATATCGACTGGATTGTGGTGGAATCCGAGCTGGAAGCGCTGATTCTTGAAATGAATCTGATTAAAAAGAATCGGCCGCAATACAATATTCAGCTCAAAGACGATAAACGCTATCCTTATATTAAAATCGAATTTCAAAATCCGTACCCGCGGATTCTGGTTACCCGTCAAATGGTTCAGGATGGGTCGCGATATTTCGGCCCATATACCAGTGTTTGGGCGGTGCATCAAACATTGGATTTGCTGCGGCGTATCTTCCCTTATTTGACCTGTGATCGGGAGATCACCGGTCAGGACAGTCGACCTTGCCTGTACTATGATATTAAACTTTGTTCCGGTCCTTGTATCAATGCAATCTCGCAAGCGGATTATTATGCGATGATGGAAGATATTGCCTCTTTTCTGGAGGGGAAAACCGCCGACATTGTAAACCGGCTCCAAAAGCAGATGAGCGATGCCGCGGAGAATTTGAACTTTGAACGGGCTGCCGCCCTGCGAGATCAAATTCAGGCTATTGATCGGGTAGTCGAAAAGCAGAAAATCGTGAGTAATGATGATACCGATTCGGATGTGATAGCCATTGCACGCTCGGAAAAAGAAGCCTGTATTCAGCTGTTCTATATTCGAAACGGGAAATTGATCGGCCAGGAATATTTCATTATGAAAGGGACGGAGGATGAAGCCGATCAGGAAGTGGTTTCCGAATTTATCAAGCAATTTTACAGCGATGCGGCGACGATTCCGCCTCAAATGCTGCTTCCCGTTGAGTTAGAAGAACATCGCATTATCCAACAATGGCTGCGTCAACAAAGAGGAGGCAAAAAATTTACGCTCAAAGTGCCCAAAACCGGTAACGAAAAGGACCTGGTGAATATGGCAGCCGAAAATGCAATCGAAACGCTTCGGGCGCTCAAAACGCAATGGGAGAATGATACCAACAAACAAAGCGAAGCATTGACTGAACTGCAATCGGCACTGCAGCTGCCCGAACCGCCGAATCGAATCGAATGTTATGATATTTCCAACACACAAGGAACGTTGTCGGTCGGATCCATGGTTGTTTTTGAGCAGGGAGTTCCGAAGAAAAACTTGTATCGACGTTTTAATATCAAAACAGTCGAAGGACCGAACGATTTTGACAGTATGACGGAAGTACTTACCCGCCGGATGAAGCGTTGGCAATCCGCGAGCGAGAAGGATAACAAAACAGGGGGCAAAATCGATCCCTCATTTTCTGTTCTGCCCGATTTGATCATCATCGACGGCGGAAAAGGCCAGCTGGGGCGCGCGGTCGAAGTGCTCAAGGATTTCGATCTGCTTGATCGCGTTCACGTCGTCGGTCTTGCCAAACGCGAGGAAGAAATATTTATGCCTTTTCATTCCGATCCGATAATCCTTCCGCGTAATTCCGAAGGACTCTATCTGGTTCAGCGCATTCGGGATGAAGCTCATCGTTTTGCCATCACCGCTCATCGCGGAAGACGAACGAAGGAGGGGCTGGCTTCTCAACTCGAGAAAATCCCGGGTATCGGGCCGGTTAAACGGAAAGCGTTGCTGAAAAAATTCGGCAGTATCGATGCCATCGCCGCCGCATCCAAGGAAGAACTGATGTTGACGGACGGTATCACTTCCTCTTTGGCGGATGCAATTCGCGATTATTTCGGATGAAGAACGGTGACTGCGCTTTTTTACGCCTCGAACGAAAGTATAATTAATTGATAGCAATATTCTCAATTAAACAAGAAAGGGATTGATGATGGAAAAAACTGCGGAACAAATTCGCTATGATAAATTGGGTGAAACGGTTGCCAAGGCGTTGCGCAAGAGGTTCTTTGATGCCTGGTATTTCGATAACAAAGAAGCAGCAGTGGCTCAAGCGCTGAGCCTGATTCCGGAAGGGACTTCTGTCTCTTGGGGCGGATCGATGTCGATCGTAGAAGTGGGTTTAAAGGATAAAATCCAAAACGGAAAATATAAACTGATTGATCGTGATACGGCAAAAACTCCTGAGGAACGAATTGAGATCATGCGACAGGCGCTGTTGGCCGATACCTTTTTGATGAGTGCCAACGCTATCAGTGAAGACGGCCAACTGTTTAATGTGGATGGGAACGGCAACCGTCTCGCTGCATTGCTGTACGGACCGAAGCAGGTCATTGTCATTGCCGGCGTGAATAAAATCGCTCATACGGCTGCGGATGCGCTGGAACGGGCTCGGACGATTGCGGCACCGACGAACATTTCCCGCTTTGACGTAGCGACACCGTGCAAAATCACCGGTACTTGTTCGGACTGTACGACGGCGGAGAGCCAGTGCGCTCAAATTGTCCAAACCCGCATCTGCCGGCCGGCCGGAAGGATCAAGGTGATTTTGGTCGGTACCAAGCTTGGATATTAATCATCAAGGATTTCAATAATCGTCAGAGACTGTCAGCAATTTTTGGGAAAGTGTTTGACAATCATTGTTCTTTATGTTCTAATAGGAAGAATTAAAAATTTATAAGCCCCTGAATGGCGCTCTTATCCAGAGAGGTGGAGGGACCGGCCCAATGAAACCTCGGCAACCTGATTATCAAGGTGCCAACTCCGGCAGAGTGAATGAAAAATCTGGAAGATAGGAGGGTCTGTGATGACCAATCGCACCCCCCTGGAAACTCGGGGGTGTTTTATTGGAGGATATCGTTATGTCAACATTTATGAATTCCCCGAAGTACCTTTTTACTTCGGAATCCGTCACAGAAGGCCATCCGGATAAAATCTGCGATCAAATCAGTGATGCGATATTGGACGCTTGTCTGGAACAAGACCCGTATTCACGGGTTGCCTGTGAAACATCCGTTAAAACCGGTTTTGTTCTGGTTTACGGGGAAATCACCACCCAGGCGTTTGTCAATTTTGATGAGCTGGTTCGCAAAGTGGTTCTCGATATCGGCTATGATTCGAGTGAAAAATGCTTTGATGGGCATACTTGTGGGATTCTTTCCGCGATTTCCACACAATCACCGGATATTGCGCTGGGAGTGGATAAAGCGCAGGAAGCGAAACGGGGAGAATTCGGAGAAGTCGATTTCGAAGAGGTTGGCGCCGGCGATCAGGGGATGATGTTCGGTTATGCCTGTAATGAGACACCGGTTTACATGCCGATGCCGATTTATCTCTCTCATCGTCTGACCGAAAAACTCTCTGAAGTCCGTAAAAACGGGACTTTACCTTGGGTCTATCCCGACGGCAAAAGTCAGGTGACGATCGAATATTCCTACGGAAAGCCGAAACGGGTGGACACGGTTGTCATCAGTACGCAACATTCCGCATCCATGCGGGATAAGCACGATGAAATCGAAGCTGCCGTTCGCAAATATGTGATCGACCCGGTATTACCGAAAGAGTTGGTCGACCGAGACCTGAAGGTATTTGTCAACCCTACCGGTGAATTTATTATCGGCGGTCCGCAGGGAGATTCGGGCTTGACCGGCCGGAAAATCATTGTGGATACTTACGGCGGTATGGGACGGCACGGCGGCGGATCGTTCAGCGGTAAAGACTGTACCAAGGTCGATCGTTCAGCCAGTTATGCGACCCGTTGGGTGGCTAAAAATATCGTCGCAGCCGGCTTGGCGGAACGCTGCGAAATTCAGATTTCCTATGCCATCGGTGTGGCGAAACCGATCAGCATCAATGTCGAAACCTTCGGAACGGGGAAGATATCGGACGAGGAAATCGTGCGGCTGATCGATCGAAATTTTGATTTACGGCCGGGTGCGATTATCAAACGGCTGAATCTGCGCCGTCCGATTTATCGGAAGACTTCGAATTACGGCCATTTCGGTCGTGAAGATGCGGATTTCACTTGGGAGAAACTGGATATGGCGGAAGCTTTACGCCGCGATGCCGGACTCTGAAGCAAGAAGCGATTTTTGCAAAATTAAAAAGCAATCCCCATTTTCGGTTTGCCAACCGGGAATGGGGATTTTTATATCTGCAAATCGCGAAGAATGTTCCTCTATATGCCGGGCTGTTTCTCTATCACAGGGCTTTACAGTTAGGTAGCAAAAATAAAGAGGGACTGCGTTTCAAATTTCCATAGTCAAGGGAAAATGACAAAAAAAAGGGAAGTTCCAATAAAATAGATTTTTTTGTAAAAAAAACAAGAAAGGAACTTCCAATGACAAAAGACGTCAGAATGATTATAACGATTGAAATTGAAAATAACCGGAGAATGACAATAAATTTTGTGATTCCATCCGACATCTTTGGACAAAAGATGATAGAAATTCAAAGGCAAATTGGCGAAATGATCAGCGAGGCGGTAATAGAGAATTACGATGATCAGATCCGAGAGGAAGAAGCGAAGGGGCTCAAAGTACTGGGTCGAGAGACGCGGGTCGTAGAGATGGAATGTGGAGAAGTTGCGATCAAGCGGCGGGTATATCAACGAAAGGATGGGAGAAGGTGGAAACCGGTAGACGAACTGTTGGGGCTAGAGAAATATCAGCGACGGGATGAGAAGGTCATGGAGCGGAATAGTGTGCCAGCGGCGCAAGCGGCCTACCGGCGGACAGCGGAAATCAGCAGTTATCTGAACGAGAAAGCGATCAGCGCATCAACGATCGGTCGGGATGTTAAAAGAGTGGGGGGAAAATAGTGGGCTCTGGTGCGGACCAACCTGAGGGCCGAAACACTCGAATTTCATGGATGGGGTTCCAGAGCTAATTAGAATCTCAATCATTTTTTTGAAAAGGAGGCTTCTGACAATAGTAACGATTTTGTTGTCAGATGGATAACTGCCTGCTTGTGATCGGAGCTAACTTTAGTTTCCACAGTTTCTAAAACACACTTAAATCCTGCCGTAATCTGCATGGGGATCGCCCTATTAGAACCTGTCCGGTCTCGGCTGTATGGAGTCGAATGTCGGAAAATCCATCGCGCTCCGCATGAAAACCCGAGGCTGCAGCTGGTCCCGATCCGGTGCCGAAGCAATGGTGGCCATCCTTTCCCATATCACCGAACTGTCTGATCATACCTTTCGATATCAGGAAATCAGAGCAAAAGATCAGCGAAAAGGTCGTACTTCGCGAAGAAAGAAATCAAAAGTTTCTGAATATTGCGGGCAGCATGCTTCTTTTCCCATCCTGAATGCCGGAAAAGCTTCTGTCCCTTATTTCAACCTTTTTAGGAATATAATTCATCCAGAACTTCCTTCCTAAATGATTTCCATGGAAATTTGAAACAAATATACGGATCGGATTGATACCGAAATGAAAAGGGTCAATTCGATTTTAAATAATTGAAGGAATTTTCGGGCTGCGGTAGAATGTGATTGAAAAGAGGTTATTCATGGGGAAAGATCAGTTTGCCGCCGTTGAATTGCTATGGGATATTCTGAACGGGAAAACAAAAGAAGTCAGTAAAGTGACATATTTTCCGCAAAAGCCGGATATGCCGCAGGATGCAAAGATCAATCAGCCGTTTCCGAGAGCGACACCCGAATCCCAGGGAATTCCGTCGGAACGTCTCTCCGCAATGATCGAAGAATTATCGCGTTATCCATGGCTGGATGTCCATCATGTATTGGTGATTCGAAACGGGAAAATGATTTGCGAGTGCAGTTTCAGCCCGTACCGACCAAACATCTGGCACAGCAGCTATTCGTTATGCAAAAGTATTACCGGTTTGGCGATCGGGATGTTGTACGATAAGGGGAAGATTCATTTGGATACTCCGATTACGGAATTCTTTAAAGATAAGGACCGGAGTCGGATGTCTTTTCGTCAGAAGAAAATCACCGTTGAAAATCTGTTGACCATGACCAGCGGAGTGGACTTCCATGAAGCGGGAGCTTATACCGGAGACGATTGGGTGAAAGGCTACTTGGGTGCGTCGGTTCGGGAAATGCCCGGGGAGATTTTTGATTATAACAGCATGAATTCCTACATGCTGTCCGCAATCGTAACCGCCGTTACCGGTCAATCTTTGATGGATTTTTTGACCCCTCGTTTATGGAAACCGCTGGGAATTACGAATGTTTTTTGGGAAACCTGTCCGATGGGAATCACGAAAGGCGGATGGGGCCTTTTTATTTGTCCGGAAGATGCGGCGAAGATCGGCCAACTCATTTTACAAGGGGGGATCTGGAAACGGCGACGGATCATTTCGGAAGAGTGGCTCAAAACGGCTGCCGAGAAACATGTTGAAGTACCGCCGGAAAGCGGTTTAGGATACGGTTATCATATGTGGATGGCAGATCGTCCCGGAAGTTCGGCTTTCAACGGAATGCTCGGACAGAACGTGTTGATTTATCCGGATATCAATATGGTTATTGTTACAAACGCCGGCAGTAACGAATTGTTTCAGCGCAGCACACTCATCGCTACGATCGAGAAATATTTGGGTGCGGGTTTTGAGCCGGCTGATCCACTACCCGAAAACGAATCCGAATATAAGAAGCTGTTGCGAATTCAAAGTGCGCTTTCCGGAGAGGAGAATGATGCTTTCCTTCAGCAATTGAAAGGCTGGAGCGGAAAAATCTTACGGCGGAGCAATAAACCAAACCCTGCCCGCTATGTTAAAAAGTTGGACGGGATGAGTTATGCGTTACAAAAGAAAAATATCGGCATTTTTCCTCTGCTTTTACAGGTGGTACATAATAATTTTACGGAAGGAATCCAAACGCTTTCATTTCATTATCAGGATGAAAAGTTTTGGATTTCCTTTTTGGAAGGGACGGAGAAGATTGACCTCCCCGTGGGGTTTGAAGAGCCGGCGAGATCCACTGTCAAAATTCACGGAGAAGGATATTTGGTGGCTACCGGCGGTGAATTTGCTTTTAATGAAGATGATATTCTGGTCCTTAAATTGGACATTGCCTTCTTGGAAGAGGCAGTACGCCGAAAAATAAAGATTTATTTTTTGGAAGATTCCATTGAAATGAAATGGGATGAAGTACCCGGAGCGCGATTGATTCTGAAGGGAGTTCAATATATTTTGACGGATGTCTCCGATAATTTTCTGATTCATACGGTCAGCCATCGGATTAATTCGGATTTGGTAATCGAAATGCTCAGAAATGCCATTCAACCGGTTATTTTGGGATTACCGGCGGAACAAGAAGAGCCGCAACAGGAACAACCGTAAACCCGGCTTTTCCAAAGCGGTCTTTTCGCAGCATTCTTTTCGTCATCCTTTTGATACAATTCTCACGATTCACAAAAAAATAAAAAAACCGCCTGAACCTTAAGAAAGTGGCTTAAAATACAAAAGTTAGGTGAAAAATGACAAATCAATCTTCCTTTATTGACGTTTCGGGAATGGCGGATCATTCTCTTTTGAGTCAAAAGAATATGGGGGAATATATCCCGTTAACTCCCGAAAAAATGAAAAGTTATCTTTCGGATCTGGCGAAACCCGTTTTTGTGATCAAAAACGGGAAAGATGCTTTTCTTTCCGACAGCGTGTTCCTTTCCTCATCGGCGAATTCATGGAAAGCCTTAGCTTATTGTTTTCCGTTTACCCCTGAAATGTTTGGGGACGCGGATTTTAAACGATCCTACGGCTTGAAGTATGCTCTTTATGGCGGAGCGATGGCTAATGCTATTGCTTCGGAAGAAATGGTGATTTCCTTGGGAAATTCGGGCTTTATGGGATCTTTCGGAGCAGGCGGAATGAGCCTCTCCGCAATCGAAAAAGCCATTTATCGGATTCGGGAAGCTCTGAAAGATAAACCCTATGCCTTTAATTTAATTAACAATCCTTTCGATTCCGAGATGGAACAAAAGACAGCGGAACTCTACATCCAAAACGGTATTCATGTTGTCGAGGCTTCCGCTTATCTGACTATTAATTCCAGCCTGGTCCGATATCGGGCTGCGGGATTGAAACAATTGCCGGACGGTTCCGTCGAGATCGGGAATAAATTGATCGCGAAAGTCTCACGAAAGGAAGTTGCCTCTCAGTTCTTGCAACCGGCTCCGGAAGAAATTCTTTCCCGCCTGCTTTCTGAAGGGAAATTGACCGAGGAACAAGTTCGTCTTGCAAAATCGGTTCCGATGGCCGATGATATAACGGTTGAGGCAGATTCGGGGGGGCATACGGATAACCGGCCGTTGGTGAGTATTCTGCCGGCAATCATCCGTCTGCGTGATTCTTTTCAAGCAAAATATCACTTTCCGCATCCGGTACGCATCGGTGCCGCCGGAGGAATTTCGGTTCCCGACGCGACGCTGGCTGCGTTTATGATGGGTGCCGCCTATGTTACCACTGGTTCGGTGAATCAGGCATGTATCGAATCGGGCGCTTCCGAATATACGAAGAATTTGCTCGCACAAGCCGAAATTACGGATGTCGCCATGGCTCCGGCAAGTGATATGTTCGAAATGGGCGTGAAGGTTCAGGTGCTGAAACGGGGGACGATGTTTGCGAAAAGAGCGCAAAAACTTTATGATCTTTACCAGCGATATGATTCCGTTGAAGAAATCCCCGCAGCCGAAAGAGAGAAACTGGAAGCAACCGTTTTCAAACGAACTCTGGACTCGGTTTGGGAGGAATGCCAAAAATTCTTCTCCGAAAGAGACCCGAAACAGCTTGAAAAAGCCGCTAAGGACCCCAAACATAAAATGGCATTAATCTTTCGCTGGTATTTGGGTCTTTCTTCCCGTTGGTCGAGCATCGGCGAAAAGGGACGGGAAATGGATTATCAGATTTGGTGCGGACCTTCGTTGGGCGCTTTCAATGATTGGGTGCGGGGAACCTATCTGGAAAAACCAAATAATCGCAGAGTTGCGGACGTCTCGCTGCATCTTTTAACCGGCGCGGCATATCTTTATCGGATCCGCTTGCTCGAATCACAGGGCATCCGCTTTTCTTCCGATCTTCGCGATTACTTGCCGCTTCAACCGCTTCTCTGACCGTTAGCGGAGGGTAACCCAGCGTAAATCCTGCTCCGGGTTTTCCAGAATACAGAACGTTTCGACAAAATCTCCTTCTCTGCGCCATAAGAGGCGGGAAGGAGATTTTATTTCCAACTGCAGCCAGCCTTCCCTGTCGGACGGTTCAGTCGTGAATCCGATTTCGATTTTTCTTGTATCCAGTCTCAATCCGGTTCTGAGCGCTTTCAGCACCGATTCCTTGGCGCTCCAAATGACGGTGGAAATGAGATCGGCTTGATCCGGATCGCTTGAAACAACCCGGCGGATTTCATTTTCGGTAAAAAAATCTTCGACAAATTCTTTTGATCTGGGTTCAATCCATTCCAAGTCCGTGCCGAAACGAATATTGTCCGGAGAACAAGCCGCAAAAACATGTTCATGCGAATGACTGAACGAAATTTCGATTCGAGTTCGTTTCCCGTTCTCCACTGAAACGAACGGTGCGCCACCGGGTTCTTTCAAAATTTGAATTTTTGAAAAAGGAACTTGTTCCAGTTCGGGAATGGAAGTATGAATCAATTTTTTTCCGATTACCCGAGCGGATAGCCACTCTCTCTTTCGCTTGGGAACTTTCAGACGATCCCATTCGATTCTTTCCTGTTCTCCGAGAAAATCCGAAAGGTATTCTGCGGAAAAATCAGATTCAAGAGGCGGAAAATCGGCAAAGGTCAGATAAATCGTCATGAATAGAAACAAATCCCCCGACCTTTATTATAGCCGGGGGATTTCGAGAATTAATGCTGAGAGTCTTTTGACTGTTCTGTTACCATTGATTTGATCGGTTCAACGAGCTTTTTATCTGCGGAATAAGGTAAGGGAGAAGTTCGATAATCCTCCAATTCGAGGATAACGTTCCCTTTTGCATCGACAACTTTTGCATCAAAAGAAATTTGTCCTTCGTGTTCCCGCGGTTGGACTTCCGCAAAAATCGGACCCTTGTTGATCGGTTGTTTATAGAAACTTAAGTTTCCGACGGATTGCGGCAGAGAAAGAACACCGGTTGAGCCTACTTCCCATAACCCCGCAGACTGGAAACATAATTCGATCAACAAAGATTTCATATAAGGGACCGACTCATCGGCGGGGACGTTCATCAATTGCTTATTAAATTTACCCAATACGGCACTTTCGGAAAGCTGAGCCGCATCCAGAACTTGGAAGGAAGGACCGTGGAAGTACAGTTTATAGATTTCTTCCGATGAGACGGATCTTCGTTTTCCCCATTTGGGAGCTGCGGTAACGGATTCGGCTTCCGCCGGATTTTGCGTCAGATATACCAGACTGTCAAAATGGTTCAAATGGCTGATTGTGCCGTCGCGACGTTTTATATCCGACTCTAAACTTGCCTTGATGACGATACCTTCCGGTTTTCGGTAAGCAGCCGCGTGCCAGGCGATTTTTCTTGTTTTATTTCCGTAAAATTTAAGGGGTGCTTGAAAGCGGATCTTCTCCAGCTTTTTGATTTCAAACCCCTTGCTGGTTGAGGCTAAGACGGAAGCAATGTGTTTGGAAGCGATTGCAAATCCTTCGATTCCCACCACACCCGGCAAAACGGGAATTCCGTTGATGGCGTGATCGCGCAAATACGATAACTGAGCCGGGTCTAATTCACCTTCGAGCTGGATTCCGGAGTTGCTGTCGAAAGCGGTAAGATGACTGAACATACGATGAATCGGCGTTCCGGCTCTTAAAGCCGCATCCGCTTTTTCGATATCCATACCGCAGTTTTTCTCATTTAGCGAAGATTCCAAAATTCCCAAAGAACCGGCGATGACGACTTCACCGCTTTGCCCGAGATTTAATTCATTCCGTACCATCGGGGCGGCTTCTTCGGGTTTCAAGAGATCGATTCCCGCCATTTCCATCAGGCGCGGCATGTTACCGCGGCTTGCCATACCCACTTCCGCCCAAGCGCTCCAGTCGATGGCAACGGCTTGCATACCCGGGTATCTTTTGGGTAGCCATTGAGCATATTTTGCCAACAAATCATTGGCGGCGCCGTAATCCGTTTGTCCGGAATTTCCAAATCTGCCGGCGACGGATGAAAAGAATACCACTTTGTCCGGCAAGAGATGATTGTTTTCGAGTGCGTTGAAAATATATTTGAAGCCCTTGGCTTTTACATCAATGACCTGTTGAAATTCTTCAAACGGTTTGGATTCGATTTTTCGACTTTTATCCAATCCTGCTGCATGAATGAAAACATCCACTTTATCCGTAGCTTCCCGAATTGTTTCAATCGCGTTGATAACCGAATTTTCATTTGTGACATCGCACGGGATGTATCGGGCATGACCGCCGGCTGCTTCCACCGTTTTCATTACCTCTAAAGTTGCTGAGGCACGTTCCAAAGCGAGAAGTTGTCTCTCGATTTGGACAGGTGTGACTTTTTCTCCGGCTTGCCGCATTCTTTCTTGCAATTCCAAACCGAACCCTTTTCGATCTCGTTTCAGTTTCAGTAAATCCGGGTCGTCTTCGGCGGGCAGCTCGGTTCTGCCAAGCAGGAAGAACGAACCTCGTGTGGCTTTTGCCAAATCCTGAATAACTACACCGGTCACTCCGCCGGTCCCTCCGCTTACGACAAAAGTACTGCCTGTTTGAAGGGTTACCGTCCCGGTGTCGACGGTTTCACATTCCTGTAGAGCGATCCCGTTCCGCAGGTCGTCTTCTCGGCCGATCTCCGCCGTAACGGGATCTTGCAATGTTTCCGAGATCAATGCACCGGCAATATAATCGGGGGATGCTTGGTCGTTGAAATCAACGACTTTTACCAATTGATGAGGCCGTTCACGACGTAATGACTTCATAAATCCGGTGACAATCCCGTTGAGAGGGTTCTCACAATTCATCAGGCCGTTGAAACTGCCCAGGCGGGTGGCTCCGATAAGGAAGGCGGTATCCGGAAGGAGTATCCCGATTGAATAGAGAGCCTCTTCCATTTCGGTAAGTGCTTCTTCCCAATCTCTTACGTGGTTCACTTCCCAAACCGGATCGGGATCAAGAGAAGGAAGGAAATAAAGTCCGTCCGGTTTTTCTTCCTTTCCCCATGTCGATAGATCCTCCCGAACTTTTGAGAGCGCAGTCAGGCGGGTTTGAGCTCCCGCCGCTTCCAATTTCTCGATTAAGGCTTCAGCGACTTTTCCATGATCCCCGACGATGATTATTTTGCTTCCCTGCAACCGGACCTCGGTTGGGAGGCACAAATCGATTCGCGGGAATAAAACCGGAACCGGAGCACGCCGGATCAGTGAAGACTTAGGAGCGGATGCTTCCGATTTCTCCGCTTCGGAAAAAACGGATTGGGTTTTGTCCGCGGTTTTTTCGGGGGCAGTCGCCACTTTTTCGGTAGCTTCCGACTGAACAGATAGGACGGGCGTTCCGAGGGAGTTTTGAACGAAATCAATCACCTTTGACAAAGTGTTGTAATTTGAAAGGTTCAGGTCCTCCTGTCGAGGAATGCCATAATTCGTTCGGATTGTTGCGAAAAGTTCCGCCTGCTTGACTGTATCAATGCCCAAATCGGCTTCCAAATCAAGGTCTAAATCCAACATTTCTGATGGATAGCCGGTTTTTTCACTGACAGTCGCCAATACGAATTGCTTGATATCATCCCGGTTCACAGCCGCGGCCGGCAACGATGATACAATCTCTTCCTTTTTAATGTCGGCTTGTTTCGTCTCTTCCCGAACAGGTTGTTCACTTTCTGCGACTGTCGATTCTTTTACGCTGAGGTTCTCTTTCACGAAATCAATTACTTTTGCCAGCGTATTGTATTCGGAAAGATTTAAATCTTCCTTCCTGGGTATTTCGTAGTGAGAACGGATCGCTGCGAAAAGTTCGGCTTGTTTTACCGTATCGATTCCCAAATCCGCCTCAAGATCCAAGTCCGGATCCAGCATTTCGACGGGGTATCCGGTTTTCTCACTGACGATCGAAAGGACATATGTTTTGATTTCCGATTCGTTCGAAACGGTTGATTCATTCGGAAGAACTGCCGATTGATTTTTCCCAAACTGACTTCTTTCAGGTTTGGATACCGAGTCGGCCGGCGGGACCGCAATCGAAGCCGGAGCCTGAGCCGAAGCTTTGATGGGTTCCGCGGTTTCAAACGCAGCCCGAACAACAGGTACATCACCGTATTTCCAAGTCGAACGAGCGGGCTTTCTGGCGGGAATTCCCTCGGACTTTATCCGTAATGTGCGCTTGACAACTTCCGATTCCGCCTGTTCGTATCCGCTGATATCGGACAGCCAGCGATGATACTTTTCCCGATCGATACGAGATCCGACACCGGGAATTTTATGAATCAGGCTCATCGCAACTTGGGAACCGAAACCGGCCCCTAATCTGAGCGCATATTGCGGGTTATATTCTCCGCCTTGAGATAAATTCAAATCACCCAATTCCGGATCCGGTTCAAAACCGTCTCGAATATTGGCGATCGGGGGAACTTTACCGGTTTCCAAGGCTTTCATGGCTACGACATCTTCGATTCCGGCACCCATGGCGTGACCGGTAAATCCCTTTGTATTGGCGATGATAATGCGATTTGCCTGATCTCCGAAGCAGGAGCGCAGCGCATGGATTTCCGAACTGGCACTGCCGCCTCTCGCCGGAGTATAAGTCTCATGAGACATAAACATCATTTGCGAAGCGATTTTCTCCCGTTGAATCCCATATCGTTTTTCGGCGGTGGAGAGTAGACGATCCATGACTTCGCTGATATGTTGCATATCCAGGCGTGTGCCATGATATGCACTGTTGGCAATGCAGGTAGCTAAGATTTCTCCGATTGCTCTGACACCCCGTTCCCGAGTTGCGTCTTCGCTTTCGACAACCATCGCAGCCGCTCCCATTCCGATAATCATGCCGTTTCGCCGTTTGTCAAAAGGAATGGCAGCTAACCGTAAATTTCCCTCGGTTGTGGCGGCTCCGGTCGCGAACAGCCCTGTCCCGATCCATGGGAACAGAGCGGAAGTCGTGACGTCATCGCCCGAAATGATGACTACCCGCCGGCAACGACCTGCGCGAATCCAATCTTCCGCGATTGCAACCGCCTGAGTGGTGGTCGCACAAGCGGCATTGATTTGAGTATTCGGACCTCTGGCTCCGATCAATTCCGCAAACTGGGAATGGCCCATGGAAAGGACGCGAAATACGAAGCGCCGATCAAAGTGATAATCATTTTCCTTTATTTGGGATTCCAGAGCGGCGATTTTCTCCTTTAATTCTTTTTGAAGTGGGTTGTCGGCATTTGAATTCAACGAATTTGCCAGATCCGCAATCGAGCGAAGTTGCTCAAGCTGCTTTTCCAATATCTGATTTTGGTAGAAACGGTCTGTTTCCTCAGCCATTCGATTGTAGCCGGGGAATGCGGAACAGAAAATTATACCGGTTTCATCCCGCATGGATTCCGGTAAGGTCCAACGGTCCGGCAGAAAAGTTCCTTTGGTGGTCTGTTTATAATGTAAAACCAATGGAATTCCCGCATCTCTTAAAGCTTCGATTCCGGCTGCCATGGCTAACTTAGAGGCGATATCGAGCGATTCCGCACGCTCTTGCGGAAAGCCGAATTCTTCCACCACGTCAAAATCACCGCCCTGACCGGCAAGTTTCACGGTTTGGTCAAGACCGGTAATGTTCTCCATGACCGCACCGGATTCGCTTTTGATCAAGCGGGTTACCTGCTTTTCCAACAGATGTCGCCGCTTTTCCTCCGTCAATGGATCGATCCGGATTTCTCCGTCCAGGATGCTGCGGACATTTTCATCGTCGAAAATGTGGCGATTCCTGCCGGGCAGCCCCAGACCGACTCCGCTGATTACGACGGAACCGAAAACGGGTTGTTCTCCTCGCGGGAAAGAAAATACTTCCCCTTGAATCGAACCGGTCGGGACTTCGTTTTTGACAGATTCGACGACGGTTTCTCGATGTCGCGGTTCGGAGCCGATGACGCCGGCGGCATAAATCCCGCAGAGCGCCTCGTTGAAGCTTGCTTTTCCTCCTTTGCGGGGATGGTTTGTCGCCAGAATGGTGACATCTTCCTTGCCTTTCAGATTATCATTGGCAATGCCGGTTAAAACTCTTTTCGGACCGACTTCAATGAAAATCCGTGCCCCGTTTTCATAGAGTGTTTTCATCCCTTTAATAAACTGAACCGGAGAAGATACATGCTTTGCCAGCATATCCAGAATTGATTCACGGTCGGCCGGATACAGTTCTCCGGTGACGTTTGCGACAATCGGAAGGAGAGGTGGCTTCACATTCATACGAGCGATAACTTCTCGTAAGGGTGCGCTTGCCGGAGCGACAATCTTGGTATGGAAAGCATGGGAAACGGCTAATTTGACGATTTGATAACCTTCCGCCTGAAATTTTGACATAGCCGTATCGATGGCTTTTGTCGTTCCGCCTAATACACATTGGACCGGGCTGTTGATATTGGCAATTACAACATAATCATCGATTGATCGAATGACTTCTTCGACTTTTTCAATCGGTGCCGAAACGGCTGCCATACACCCCGGATCATCCACCTTGATTTTGCTCATTTCCTGTCCGCGTGCGCATACCACTTCCAACGCCTCGGCAAAGGTCAGGACTTCGGCTGTCACTAATGCTGCATATTCACCCAAACTATGACCCATGACTAAATCCGGCTCGATGCCGTATTTCTGTAAAATTCGTAAAATCGCTACGTTTGCCGTGAGTACCGCGGGCTGGGTAATCGCGGTATTTTTTAATTCATTTTCAGCCTGTTTGATTTCCTGTTCGCCACCGTCGGTATAGATGTAGGCGGTCAACGGACGTCCCAAGATCGGGGTCATGATTCGATCCGCTTCAAGGAACGTATCGCGAACGATGGGTTCGGAATCCCATAAATCCCGCAGCATATTGACATATTGTGAGCCCTGTCCCGGGAAGAGAAAAGCCACTTTTCCGGGTTTCCCGCTTCCGTGATAAATGCCGTAAGCCTGGGCGGATTTCCAAGAACCGGCAGTATCGGTGTCCAAAGCGGTTAAAGCTTTCTCCAACTTTGCGGGGAGCTCTTCGATATTCGCATAATCGATGGCAATCCGTTCCGCACGCGATCGTTCCGCTTCTGACGGAATGTGGGATTCCGGCAGCATTCCCGCTCGAAGATCTGTTAATTTTTGTCTTAAGTCAACTGCTAATTCAGCGGCGGAATCCGCTGAAGCAAAAAACAAACCCTGATAAGGCTTCAATTCTGCGGTTTCCGAAGACATATTTTCGGGTGTGGTTTCTATTTCAGCTTCTTCTTTTTGTTCTGTTACCGATGGGGTATTTTGAGCGGGGAGAGAAGTAATAGATTCCTGAATAAAATCTATTAATTTTGAGATCGTGTTGTAATTGGATAAAATAAGGTCTTCCTGACGGGAAATGCCGTAATTATTTCGAATCGTTGCAAAAAGCTCGGCTTGTTTTACGGTATCGATGCCTAAATCCGCTTCCAGATCCAGGTCCGGATCCAACATTTCAACGGGGTATCCCGTTTTTTCGCTGACTGTCGTCAGAACATACCTTTTGATTTCATCGATATCGATTTCTTGAGATTCTGTCGGAACTTTCATGGCTTCCTGTTTTATTTCTAAATTTGAGCGGTCAAATGATGCCGTCGAATTTCCTGTTGAGGAATGGATATCAATCGGGATGGCATAAGTCGAGCTCGACGTGCCTCCGATCCCCTGATAGTATTCTTCTAATACAATATGGAAATTTGTTCCGCCGAAACCGAATGAGCTGACTCCCGCATAGCGGTGATTTCCCTCTTTCACCGTCCATTCTTCGGCTTGTTTGTTCACTCTGAAGGGCAGGTTGTTGAAATCGATGTTGGGATTCGGTTTAGTGAAATTTGCCGAAGGCGGAAGTACCCGATAATGAAGAGAAAGGATGGTTTTTAACAGACCGGCTGCACCGGATGCACTTTTCAGATGTCCGATATTTGATTTTACCGAACCGAGAACTACGCTGCCGTTTTTCAGCCCGCTTGAACCGAAGATCGCGTTCAGGCTATTAACCTCAGCCACATCCCCCACTTTCGTGGATGTCCCGTGACCTTCAACCAAACCGACGGATTCCGGGAATATTCCCGCATCCTGCCAAGCTCGTTCGATTGCCAGCTTTTGTCCAATGGGATTGGGTGCGGTAATCCCTTTTCCCTTGCCGTCTGAACTGCTGCCGATGCCGCAAACAACCGCATAAATTTTATCGCCGTCTCGTTCGGCATCCTCCAATCTTTTTAATAGGAAGACCGCCGCGCCTTCACCCATGACAAAACCGTTGGCTCCCTCGGCATAGGGGCGGGAACCGTCCGCACTCAAAGCGCCTATCTTACTGAATTTAACATAGGATTCCGGTCCCATATTTCGATCGATACCGCCTGTCAGAACGGTATCGAATTTATGAGCGATTAATCCCTCGGCAGCAGCCTGAAGCGCTGCCATTGAGGAAGCGCAAGCCGCATCGGTTACAAAATTCTGCCCGTTGAAATTGAAGACGTTGGCAACCCGTCCGGCGATAATGTTTGAAATCTCCCCCGGTAAAGTATCTTCTGAGGTTGCCGGAATGGAAGAATGAACGTTTTTCGTCATGCCTTTTTCAATGGCTGATCGAATATCTTCCGGTAACTGTGCAAAATCCGGAACCGATCGGAGAAATTCCAACGTTTCCGGCAACAGAATTCTCATGGTTGATCGATAATGCCTTTCGCCGCCGTCCGCGTTGCCGAAAATGACGGCGACACGTTCCGGATTTAGTTTTCTTTCCGGATATCCGTAATCCATAAGAGCTTGTCGACTGGCCGAAATTGCCCATTGTTGAGTAATATCCATTACTTCCAGCACTTTCGGCGGAATGGCGATCCCGTTCTTGAGAGAATCAAATCGGTATCCTTTGACAAACGCGCCGATTTTGCTGTAAGTTTTGTCTGCTGCGGCAGGATCGGGATCGTAATAGAGATCCACATTCCATCGGTCCGACGGAACCTCGGTGATTGAATATTTGTTTGAAACAATGTTATTCCAAAACGAAGGAACATCCAATGCATCGGGTAAGATCGCTCCCAGACCTACTACCGCGACCATTTTTTGCTTATCCATGCTTAAATCTCCTTATTGATGCTGAATTTTGATTGCAAATATTGAACGCTTCTATGAATCGGATTTTTTGTGTCAATAAAATATATTTGCTCAAAATTCTTACTTCTGAATATGTCAGAAACCTTTTTCGAATTTTTAAAAGAAATGTTAGTTATTGTACTACTGTTGACTTTTCGGTTATACGACGCTAATCTAAAATATAAAAAAGATTATGACTTTTAAAACGATTTATGAGGTGTTTTCTCCCATTAAATTATTTCGGATTAAAAAGATAAAATGTTTGATAAAGTAACTATAGATGATGAATATAAAGGAAAAAATGGAAACGGATACCTTTTCAATAGTTAGAAAAATAATCGCGGACAGCGATCGTATTGTGTTCTTTGGCGGTGCCGGAGTATCCACCGCCTCCGCTATCCCGGATTTTCGTTCGCCCGACGGATTATATAATCAAACACCGGCGGGAAAATATTCTCAGGAGACTATGTTGAGCCATCGTTTTTTCATTGAGCATCCGCAGGAATTTTATGAAAATTTGCGCCGAAATATGTTGTTTCCTGATGCGCAACCCAATGCGGCACATATTGCGTTGGCGAAATTGGAAAAACAAGGCAAATTGCGGGCAATTATTACCCAAAATATTGACGGGCTCCATCAAAAAGCCGGCTCTGAAAATGTGATTGAATTGCATGGGAACATTGATCGATTTTATTGCACAGGCTGTCAAAAAGCGTTTCATTTAGACGACATTTTGCAATTCGATTCGGTACCGAAATGTGATTCTTGCGGAGCGATCATCCGACCGGATGTGGTTCTTTATGAGGAGACTTTGGATCAAGAAGAATTGATGAAAGCGGTGGATTTCATTTCTCATGCGGAAGTTTTGATTGTGGGCGGCACTTCGTTGGTGGTTTATCCGGCCGCCGGTTTGTTACAATATTATTTGGGAGATAAGCTGATTCTGGTGAATCGCTCTGTTACTCCATATGATCAAAGGGCAAATTACGTGCTTCATGGGGATATTTCGAAAGTATTGCCGGAGTTGATCCGATAAGTATTTTATGTATGGTTTGGTCGAGAACGTTTATTTGTAAACGGGTTTCTGTATCTGAAGATGAAATACAACTCAGTGGAGGAGATCATGCATGTCGGTTGAAAATGTGAAAGCATATTTTGATCAGTATGGGATTTCCGATCGAATCCGGGAATTCGAAGAATCCAGCGCGACCGTAGAATTGGCTGCCGGATTATTGTCTTGCAGCCCCGGCGAGATTGCAAAAACTTTAGCTTTTCGTCTGAACGGGGGATGTGTCCTTATTGTGGCGGCGGGGGATGCGAAAGTTGATAATTCAAAATTTAAAGCTGTTTTTGGATCGAAAGCCGTGATGGTAAAACCTGAGGAAGCGGAAGAACTCGTCGGACATGCAGTGGGAGGAGTTTGCCCATTCGCCGTAAAAGAGGGTGTTCGGGTCTATTTGGATCAATCGCTTAAACGGTTTGAGACGGTATATCCTGCCGCGGGAGACAGCCACAGCGTGATTCGGTTATCGATTGCTGAATTGGAGAAATATTCCGGTGCGATAGGCTGGATTGATGTTTGCAAGAATTGGCAATAAGGAACGATTTTTTATTTCGGATTATATTTGCATTGTCTTTTTGTAGGGGACGGCGTCCTTGCGAAGCACGCCGAGTCTACGAGGCGCAAACGTCCCGTATTGGCTTGCAAAAAATCAAGATAATTTTACCGATAATTTGTTTTCATATTTGTGCCATTTTCCCTCACCCTCCCCTCGTCCTATGGGAGAGGATTTCTTTACCGATAATCGATAATTTTTTTGTAGGGGACGGCGTCCTTGCGAAGCACGCCGAGTCCACGAGGCGCAGACGTCCCGAATCGGCTTGCGAAAAATCAAGATAATTTTACCGATGATTTGTTTTCATATTTGTGCTATTTACCCTCACCCTTCCCTCTCCCGGAGGGCGAGGGTTTCTTTGCCGATGATGGATAATTCTGTTGTAGGGGACGGCGTCCCCGACGTCCCGAATTGGCTTGCATAAAATCAAGATAATTTTACCGATGATTTGCTTTCATATTTGTGCCATTTACCCTCACCGTCCCCTCTCCCGCAAGGCGAGGGGATCCGAATCAAAATATTTTTGCTGATGATATATGACCATATTTATGCAATAAACCCTCACCCTGACCCTCTCCCACAGGGCGAGGGAATCCTTAATCAAGATAATTTTACCGATGATTTGTTTTCATATCTACGCCATTTTCCTCTCACCCTGACCCTCTCCCACAGGGCGAGGGTTTCTTTGCCGATGATGGATAATTCTTTTGTAGGGGACGGCGTCCTCGACGTCCCGTATTGGCTTGCGAAAAATCAAGATAATTTTACCGATGATTTGTTTTCATATCTGCGCCATTTACCCTCACCCTGACCCTCTCCCACAGGGCGAGGGGATCCCGAATCAAAATATTTTTGCTGATGATATATGAACATATCTACGCTATTTCCCTCACCCTGACCCTCTCCCGCGGGGCGAGGGAATCCCGAATCAAAATATTTTTGCTGATGATATATGACCATATCTGCGCCATTTTCCCTCACCCTGACCTTTTCCACAGGCGAGGAAAAACGGAAGACCGGTGGACAACTTGTGGAAAAATCGGTGGAGGAAATGCGCAAAAGGCCGGATCTTATAAATTAACGTGGATAATTCCCGAAAAATTGTCCATGAAACTGAAAAAATCTGTGGAAATCTTTGTCGATAAACTCTAAAAACGGGGAGCTATTTTGATCAGATTGATGATAAATTGCGAAACCAAAATCCCGCCCGCTACTATCCAGCTGCCGATTCGGATCGATTTGTGCCGTAAAATCGCGGGCACTTGTCCGGTTTCAACAGCTTGAGGAATGCTGAAAACAGAAGCCATCAAAGGTAACAATGCCGGCAAAACATATTGAGTGGATTTAACCGCCACAAAAAAGACAAGATAAGAAATAATTACAACGCACCAACAGAGCGTCATCAAATGAGTCAATTTTTGGTCTCCGAAAAAGGAAGCAAATACAAGCGAAAAAACCAAGAAAAAGAAACAGTACATTTCCGTATAATGATCTTCAAAAGCCGGATACCAGGCATCCCATCCCGTCCGATAATCGTTTCGTGGATCATAATCCCCGACATATCCCTCCGCCATTTCGGTAGATTTTTGCCGGAGAATCGTCACCATTTTTTCCCGTGCATCAGCCCGAAACAGGAACGGATCCGCAAATAAAATTACGGATGCCATGACGAAAATAAAAAACACCCCTTTACGAATTGTCCCACCGAGGCTGTTTATCCTTCGCAGTAATCCGAGGATAAGATAAACCAGAATCGCCAGGAAAAAGAAAAAACCATAGAGTCGGGTTGCCACGGAAAGGCCGGTGAAAACCGCCGCCAAATAGAAATTGCGACCGTATCGGAATCGATCCCGCTGCAGAAAATAAAGTGTCAGACAAACAAACAGCAAATTCAATCCATCGGGATGCCAAAATCCCTGATTGTTTTGAAGTGTCCCCGGTGCCGATAAAAGAAAGAGAAAAACGGGAGCGCTGATCCAAAAACTTTTCCAGCGGGTAAATAAAAAGGTGAGGACCAGGCAGGCTAAAATGACCGGGATCACCGAAACAAAAATTCGAAGTAATGGCAAATTAATCTGAATCTGTTCCGCAAAATTTTCTCCCGAAATCCACTTTATCGGAAGCAGAACCAACGTTGACCAAGCATAAAAAGGGTAGCCGTAATGATAATCTTCATAAATAAACAAATGGTAAAGTGTGGCGGAAAATGTCTCCCCGGGTTTCATGATATCCATCAAGATCGGGTAAATAACAAACTCATCACCGCCATATCGGGCAAACGCTTCCATGTTCTGCGATCCGTTAAGATTTGACGGTATCAAAATCAGGATATAAGCTACGGATAGAATGACAAGAAAGCGAAAAACTTTCTTTTGATTTGCGGACAGATCTTTCCAACGCGGGAATAATCGATATTTTTCGGCATAATGATTTTGACGAATGGTCTCCCCGTAACTTCGCCGGATACAAAGCAAGATTTGCAAAGCAATTAAGCCCACCCAAATAATTTGCGGACGCAAATTAGCGGGGATAAAAAGCCATGAAAATACAAAACACCAAATAGCAAAAAGGGTCAAACCCGAAAGAATAACGAGAGAAAAGAAAATCCGATCTTTTTGCCTGAGAAAATCGTTCAGTGATTGTACCCTCTGTTCTGATCGGGGGTGGTTCTCTGAGAATAATGTTCCGATCAACAAGAAAAGCGCCACGCCGACCAGCGTTATTCCGCCCAAGATGAATCTTTGCGCGGAATAACCGGCAAAAACAGCCGATTCATTTTCAGACGGATGCAGAAAAGTGAAGAAAAGCGCGACCAATCCCTCGATCGCGCTTATAATCATTACCTTTTGAATCGATTTTCGGCTAAGCTGACCAGCTGCATCTTTCATATTCGGATCATTTTTACAATGCGGTTGTATCTCCTCCGAGTTTCACATCGATATTGATCTTCTTCCCGTTTCGAATCACTTCGAGGGTAACTTTATCTCCCGGAGAGTATTTAAAGAGACAGTTATAATATGCGCTGTTTTCCGTGATTTCATAATCTCCGATTTTTGTAATGATATCATTCCGCTTTAGTCCGGCTTGATCCGCGGGACTGCCCGGTTCGATGGCAAGAACGATGACACCGTACTTAACAGGCAATCCGTAATTTTCCGCCAAACGCGGAGTGATATCCACCCACTGAATTCCCAGATAGGGTCTGGTAAGTTTTCCCTTTTCAATAATCTGTTGCGCAATTAACCTGACTGTATCGGACGGGATGGCAAAACCTAATCCTTCTGCATAAGTGGACGAGGTACTGGAACCGCGAACGATCATGACGTTGATTCCGATAACTTCACCGGCTAAATTGACTAACGGTCCGCCGGAATTTCCTTGATTGATCGCTGCATCGGTCTGAATCAGATTTTCCATCTTATACCCTTTATCGTTTTCAAGAAAACGACCGGTGGCACTGACCACGCCGACGGTAACGGTATTCTTAAAATTCCCCAGCGGTGAGCCGATCGCGATAACCGTTTCTCCGGATTTCAGCAGATTGGATTCGCCCAATTTTGCCACACCCGGCATAGTTCCATCCACTTTCAAAACTGCCAAGTCCGTAAATTCATCGGTATTGACGAGTTTTGCCGGAAGCGTGGTTCCGTCTGATAGTTCGACGCTCAGTTCCGTTGCCCCTTCCACAACATGATTGTTGGTAAGGATATACCCTTGATCACTGATAATCACACCGCTGCCCATACTGGTCGCAACATAGCTTGTCTGAAACCAGTAATAGCTGGCTGTAGTCGGGATGTTAGCGGTAACCGTTACGACGGCGGGTCCTACTTTTTCAACAACATTGGTAATTTCTGTTTCGACATTGGTGTAACTGACATTGAGTGTATTTGCGGCCGATTGAGATTGCTTCAAAGTATTCTGCAAAGCAGTCACCGTCGCTTGAAGATTCTCGATCTGTTCGGCGGAAGCGGATGTTTCCGGCTTCGGTTCCGGAACAAAATTTAAAGAGATGAGAACCCCAATGAGGCATCCGATGAGGATCATGATGAACGCAGTAAACCAGGGGAATGACCGTCTGGGCTGTTTCCGATTGGAATCGGGAGACGATGAAACGAAGTTTGTGTTATTGTTATAAGAATTCACAGTTCACCTTCTTATCACTTTTTCTTATTCGATTGACTCGAACAGACCTTTAATTTATGGGCTGTCCGTTTGTTTATTTTTCTTTGACGCGCCCAAGAAAAGAAGAAGAACAGGGATGAAGCAGCCCATACCCAGGCATATTGTCCCGGTCCTTTTTCACCCGTACAGGCCGATATTCTCCGGATTTCGATCATACGGATTCGAGCATCTTGATCCGGATTGCGTAAAGATGCGCCGATTTTCCCGAAGAATGATTCCGGTTGAAAGGAAGATAAAGTTTTCGCGGTTTCTTCGAAAGTCAACAGACGGGCACCGGCGTTATACCAGCCGTTTTTTGACCAGATTTGGACGGCGGGATTGGCAACCAAAGTCCGGTAGATCTCCGGATTCTCCATAGCCGGCAGCAAGGCATAAATGACATCGTCTTTTTCGGTACAATTTAAAGCCAATTTGGTGTTGTCCGGAAGGATAACAACCACTTGTTCCCCGGTTAAGGAAGGAAATGCATTCAGAACATTTCCCAAACCGGATTGCCACATCCAGATCGGAAATTTTCTCTTAAAACCTTTTTTGCACGGTTCGATTGTCGCCCGAACGGAAGATAAAAAAGAAGAGGATGCCATTTCGATATTCTCTTTCCGGTTATGACTTCAAACGAGCATAAATCGTCGAAGTTCCGTCGGCTCCCTTGACTTCCTTGGTTTCGATCACATCCGGATACGCCTGAATTAACAAAGATAACTGTCGATAACCGAAAGTACGGGAATCAAAACCCGGGTCCAATTGTTGTAAGTGATGACCCAGAGTGCCGAGAAAAGCCCATCCGTTATCACGGGTCGCAAGGTCAAAAGCACTCCGTAACAACGGCAGCGGGTCGGGTGAATTGCCGTTTTCGACATCCGGAGCCGGACTGGATTCGGCGGATTTGGCGGTTTTCTTCTTATGCGCTGAATTGGCGGTTGTTCCGGTGCTTTTTAATGGTTCATTCTGCGGGACCAAGTTCTCGGTATAGACAAACAGATCACAGGCGTTGACAAAGGCACGAGGTGTGGTCTTCTTACCGATTCCCATAACAAAAAGTCCCTGTTCGCGAATGCGGGTTGCCAATCGTGTATAATCACTGTCGCTCGAAACCAGGCAAAACGCATCGACCGTTCCCGAATAAAAGATATCCATTGCATCGATGATCATCGCGCTATCCGTCGCATTTTTACCGGTTGTGTAGCGAAATTGCTGAATAGGTTGAATGGCATGAGTCTGCAAAACATCCTTCCACCCGCTCATATTGGATGCTGTCCAGTCCCCATAGATTCGTCGAATGGTGATTAATCCGTATTTGGTTATTTCCGCAAGAATTTTGTCAATCAAAGAGGCTTGTGCATTATCACCGTCAATCAATACCGCAATTCTCTGAGCGGGTGTAACGTCAGTGATATCCCGGATTGTGAAACTATTATTTTCTATTTCCTGCTTTTTCGCCACTTATTTCTTCCTTTATTCTCGATCCGTTATTAAGATCGGAAATGCTTCTTTTTTATAATTATAGTAGAGAATCCGTTACTTTAATATTAAAGTTGAATAATAAAAAGAGAAAATCAATGAAATGAACAAATCGGATTGATAAACCGTACAGTATAAGGAGGATTTACGACAATTTGAGTCGGGTTTTAGATAGGTTCAAGGTAAAATAAATTGAATATGAAGACAGCCGGTGTAGGGGAAATAATCCCGAAAATTGATTCGTTTTATCAGGATTGCCTGAATTTGCTCAACGAAATTTCGATTGAATCGTTGTTGAATCGAACGGCGGAGATTGCAATTTCAGTCACAAATGCGACCTATTGTATCTGCGGTACAACGGATGAAGAAGATACCTTTACAAAAATCGTCTTACGCGGTTTTACTCAGGTTGAATTAGATTTGATTCACAGCGATGAGGAAGCTGCCGGTCAGCCGATTTGCAATATCCATTCGGATGCAATCATTAATATCGCCAGAGGAAAAGACCTTCCCGAAAATTACAATATTTTCCCCGCGAAAAGACCTTTTATCAGCTCCTTACTGTATGTCCCTATTTTTTATGGCAAGGAGAAAATGGGGTCGATTATTTTGCTGAATAAGATTGGTGCCCCTCAATTTGATTCGATCGATCAAAAATTTATCGAGATTTTGGCGCGATATGCCGGGTTTGGGATCAATAATACGATAATTTATGAGCGAATTGCCAATCGGGAACAGATGCTTGCGAAACGAAATGAGGATCTGGCTTTACTGAATGAACTGGCAAAGATTTCCGCTTCGTCCACAGAAAACCAGGATGCGATCGTTCACGAGACGATGCATCAGGTTATGGGATATCTGGATTTGGTAGTCGGAGAAGTTTTTTTACGGGATGATGACGCTCCCAACCAGTTCAAAATTGTATTCAAAGAAGGACACAATCTGCCTACCAGTTTGTTCGGGTTTTCGACTGTTCAGATGGGACAGGGAATTGTCGGAAAAGTGGCACAATCTAAGCGGAATTATTTGCTTTCGGAGGAAGAACTGGAAATTATCAACCAGAAAAGAGCGACACCAGTTGATTTAAACTATGTTGCGATCCTTCCTCTTATTACCAGCGAAGGGGTTGTGGGAGTCTCTTGTCTCGGTACAAAATTGGTGGATGAAAAAGATACGTTAAATCTTCAGTTTTTGTCTTCGATCAGCAGTTGGATGGCAACTTTGATTCAAGACTATCGTTTAACGTTGCAAAGAAAACGGGTTGCCATTCTGGAAGAACGGGAACGCATCAGCATGGATTTACATGACGGTGTCATTCAATCTATTTACGGTGTGGGGTTGACGCTGGAGCATGCCCGCATTTTGGCAAAAGCGGATCCGGGAAAAGTCGAGGAACAAATTCAGGCATCCATCGATGCATTAAACGCGACGATCCGGGATATCCGGTCCTATATTATGGATCTTAAACCGGCACGCTTGACCGGTGAAAATTTGCTTCAAAGTTTGCGCCGGTTGGGGAATGATTTTTATTCGAATACCTTGGTGACGACTGTTTTTGATCCCAAGGTTGAGACATTGGATCAAATTTCCGAGGATTATGCGAATGCTTTCTATATGATCTGCAAAGAAGCGTTGGCGAATATTACCAAGCATGCCAAAGCGACCCAGGTGATGATAACTTTTACGGAAGAACCGGATCGATATGTTTTGATTGTTCAGGACAACGGGAGTGGATTTGATCCGGGGAAAGGGCGAAAACCGGAGAGCCATGGTATAAACAATATGTTTGCCCGGGCGGAGAATCTGGGCGGAAAATTGGAAATGACATCCAAACCCGGCAAGGGTACGAAACTGGAAGTTTGGCTTCCGAAAACGGCGAAAGAAGGATAAATTCTTGGGGAACGACGATCATACACAGAAAATTTCCGCACAGGCAGCCGAACGAGGAGAGCCATCTTACGTTTGGAGGGATGGCCAAAAACGCAGATTGAAAATGATCCAAACAACTGCCGAAGGTCGAGACAGCGGGGTTGTTCTGGAAAACGGTTGCGGTGTCGGGGCTTATCTAAAACGATTGGCTCCCGTCGCAACTTTCAGCGTTGGCTTGGAAGTGGAATTCGATCGGGCACGGGAGGCTTTAAACCTGGTCGGTGGCGAACGATCATCCGTCATAAATGCCGTAGGAGAAGAGCTGCCGTTTCCGGAAGATACTTTTGATCTGATATTGAGTCATGAAGTATTGGAACATGTGGATGATGATGTTGCCTGCCTGCGAGAAATAGTTCGTTGCCTGAAGCCGGGAGGAAGGTTGATTTTGTTTTGCCCCAACCGTTGGTATCCTTTTGAAACTCACGGAATTTATTGGAAAGGGAAATACCATTTCGGAAATAAGTTTGGGGTCAATTATTTACCGCGAAAATTAAGAGATAAACTGGCACCGCATGTGAACGTGTATACGACCAAGGATTTGCAGCGCAAATTGAATGATCTTCCGGTCGAAGTCATTTCCAGGACGGTCATTTTCGGCGCTTATGATAATATTATTGCCCGTTCAAAGGGATTGGGACTGATGCTGCGAAAAATCTTCCTTTTTTTAGAAAGAACTCCCTTGAAAGCGCTGGGCCTTTCCCATTTTTGGGTGATTGAGAAAAAAGGTTGACAGCTTGTTTATAGTTTACGAAGATAAAAATCGGAACGAATCGAAAGAATAAAACCGTATTCGGATGGGAATTCTTGGGAATGGCTGTTCCTTTTCCGGATCGTTTGAATGTATGAAAGTATGATTGAATGATGAAATATTATATTTGGACTGAAGGTTGCCAGATGAATGTGGCTGACTCTCAGCGATTGGCATCCGCATTGGAACGTTTGGGGTATAGCGAATCACCGATCATCGAAGAAGCGGATGTGATTGTCCTGAATACCTGCATGGTTCGGCAAAGTGCCGAAGATAAAGCGATCGGCAGACTCAGCTCGCTGAAACCACTCAAAAAGAAAAATCCGGATCTGGTGTTGGGCGTAATGGGTTGTATGGTCGGATTTAAAGATCAGACGGAGATTCGCAAAAAATTGCCTTATGTCGATGTTTTTGCGCCGCCCTCCAATCCGAAGCCGATTATCGATTTTTTGATTCGGCAGGAGTATATCGGTGAAGCATCAGCTTCCCGAAATGTTGAAACGGATACGGTTTGGGAACCGGGCAAATTGACTTTGCCGGCTAACCGCCGAAAAAAAACGGTCGCCGGCTTTATTCCGATTGTTTACGGTTGTTCTCATGCCTGTGCTTACTGTATCATTCCATATAAGCGTGGAGCGGAAAGAAGCCGCAATCCACAAGAAATACTTGACCACGCGCGTTCGTTGGCTGAGCAAGGTGTGAAAGAAGTCACCTTATTGGGGCAAATCGTAGACCGTTACGGATTGGATACAGCCGGTTATCCGACCTTGGCTGAACTGTTGCGGGAAATACATGAAATCCCCGGCATCGAACGAATTCGGTTTTTGACCAGCCACCCGAATTGGATAACGGATGAACTCTTGGATATGGTGCGCGAGTTACCGAAGGTCATGAAACATATTGAAGTTCCGGCACAAGCGGGCAATAATACGGTGCTTGAAAATATGCGTCGCGGTTATACGGATGAAGAGTATCGTAGTTTGATTTCTCATATTCGCGAAAAGATACCGGGGGTCTCGATCGGGACGGATATTATTGTCGGGTTTCCCGGAGAAACAGAAGCGCAATTTGAAGATACGTTCCGACAACTTGCGGATCTGAAACTGAATGTGGTACATCTTGCCCGTTATTCTCCGCGAAAAGGCACTTTATCGGAGCGGACGATGCTGGATGATGTCTCCGATGAAGAAAAATGGCGGCGTTTTCGGACCGTTGAGACGTTGCAGGAACGGATTGCAACCGAGCTTCACGCGGCCTTGGAAGGGAAAATTCTTCCTGTGCTGTTTGAAGAAAAACAAAAAGGCCGTTGGATGGGAAGAACAGAGCATATGGACTTAGTCTATGTCGAAAGCGAATCGGATTTGACAGGTCTGATTTTACCGGTAAAAATTAATTGGACGGGACCCTGGACGATGATCGGTGAACTCGTATAGCAATTGATAAGTGCATAAAATGGACAAAAAATCACTCAAGATGCTGGAATATCCGGAAGTCATTCGAAGACTTGCGCAATATGCAAGTTTTAATGTTTCGGAACAAATGGCACAAAACCTTCATCCCGAAACGGATTCTTCGATCATTCGCTATAAGCTCAGTCTGACAACCGAAGCTCGAAAATTGTTAAGTGTCAACGACACCTTTCGCCTCGGCGGTTGCAGTGATTTACGTCCGTACTTGGAAGTCGCCCGGAAGCAGGGAACTTTGGAAGCGAAAGCTTTTGTGGAAATTGCTTATACGCTTTCGGTTGCCAGAGATCTTTATCGTTCCCTGTCCCATCATGAAGCGGAATATCCCAATTTAGCTGCGATCGCAGAAAACTTGATTCCTCCGGCTGGTTTAATCGAACGGATTAATTTCACGGTCAATGATCGGGGAGAAGTATTAGACAGCGCTTCGGAGAAATTGACGTCGATAAGGCGTGAGATTCGCCTTTCTTATAACCGATTGTTGGGCAGACTTGAGAAAATGGTCAAGGAATCCCGCTATCAACCGATGCTTCAGGAACCGATCATTACCCAACGAAATGGGCGATATGTCATTCCTCTTAAAGCCGAATATAAAGGGCAACTGAAATCGATTATTCATGATCAATCCTCGAGCGGAGCCACCTTGTTTGTGGAACCGCTGGCGACAGTCGAATTGAATAATGTTTATCAGGCATTACAACTGGATGAACGAAATGAAATCATCCGGATTTTGCAGAATTTGACCGCTTTTGTCGGTGACTATGCCGATCAGATCGAACAATCGGTTGAAGCGTTGGCGGAAATTGATTTTGCCATGATGTGTGCCAAATATGCCGATGATTTGCGGGCGGCAGAACCGTTATTGGTTGATCCCTATAAAAAAACAGGGAATCCGGTCATCAAACTCTATCAGGCACGGCATCCTCTTTTACCGGTAGAAACCGCGGTTCCGATTGACGTTGTACCGGACGAAGAAACGTTTGCGGTTGTCATAACGGGACCGAATACCGGCGGTAAGACCGTATCCCTCAAAACAATCGGGCTGCTGATCCTGATGGCACAATCCGGTTTGCACATCCCAGTCCGATCCGGTTCGGAATTCTCGGTTTTCAAGAATGTTTTTGCGGATATCGGAGATGAGCAATCGATCGAACAATCGCTCTCCACTTTTTCGGGGCATATTACCAATATTATTCGAATTTTGAAAGAAGCCGATTCCAAAACATTGGTTTTGCTGGATGAACTGGGGTCGGGAACCGATCCTCAGGAAGGTTCGGCTTTAGCGCGGGCGATCCTGCAGTATCTGATAAAAAAGCATATTCCGTGCTTTGTCGCGACTCATTTTTCCGAACTCAAGACTTTTGCTCATGTGACTCCGGGGGCGATCAACGCATCGATGGAATTTGATCTCAAAACATTAAGGCCTACCTATCGACTCAGTATCGGACTTCCCGGACGTTCAAACGCTTTATTAATCGCCGAGAAGTTGGGATTGCCTGCCGAAATTTTAGAGGATGCTCGTGAAACGATCGATCCCGAAGTTCAGGATACCGGAGCGTTGTTGGACGAAATTCATCGTCAACAGGAGGCGGCTCGAAAAGCACGATCGCAAGCGGATCGGTTACGCAGTTTAGCAGAAAATGATGAACGCAAATTGCGAAAACAGTTGGAAGAGATCGAAGCAGAAAAAGAAAAAATCCTAAGCGAAGCACACAGCGAAACCGAAGAGGAAATTAAAGAACTAAAAACGGAGCTTGCCAAATTGCGCAAAGCTTATGCGGCAGCCAAAATACCTCTCGGCGAGTTGAAACCGCTTGAAGAAGGGTTAAAAGAAAGTGAAAGAGCCGCTCAATCTATCGAGAACCATATCGAAAAGAAAAGCAAATTGAAGACTTACCATGCGGCTCCGCTGAAGATCGGTGAAAAAGTCCGGGTTCGTTCGTTAGGAACGAATTCCTTAGCTACGATCACAACAATAGACGGAGACGAAGCCGAAATTCTGTTGGGAGCGCTGCGAATGCGGGTTCCGATAAAAGATTTGATTCGGAAATCCGATGATACGGGGAATAACGATGAAAATACCGGAGGACCGACCGGAAAGACGGAATCCCCGGTTAAAATGGAAGAGCGAAAAGGAAGCGGTGAAATTTTCCATCCTTCGCCGGGTGTGGAAATAGATCTCCGCGGAAAAACCGCCGAGGAAATGATCGATCTATTGGAAAAATATCTGGATGAGGCTGTTTTAGCCGGACTTCCTTATGTTCGAATTATCCACGGAAAGGGGACGGGAAAATTGCGGCAAGCTGCCCGGCAATTTCTGTTGGATTCTCCTTATGTAAAATATATCGAGAACGGAAAAGATAATGAAGGCGGAGAAGGCGTTACGGTTGCGCACCTGAAAGTGTGATCGATGATGATGCGAAGGTTGAGTTTCAAATTGCTCTTTTGGATGATGCTCTTCTCTGTCATGACAGGTTGTGATCAGGTCAATATTTATTCCTTAACGGAACCGACCGAAACGATGACCTTTCAAAATCAGAAAACGCTGGTTCCGACGGCAATCGATTCTCCGACGGTGACTGTCCAATGGTTCCCCGCAACTGCCACACCCCGCCCGCTCAGCACACCGACCGCCTTCCCCACAAAGGATATGAAACCCGATGTCGGGGAAGTTTTACTGGAAGATGTATTCCTCAATGAAAACTTTTGGCAAACTTTTCGATCTGATCAGGGAAATGCCGTCATTTCGAACAATGAATTGACACTTGCGATTCAATTCTCGGCCGGTTCGATCGCTTCCTTTTTAGACTATCATCCCAAGACGGATTATTATTTGAGTGTCGACGTGACTTTGCCGATTTGTTCTGACAGTTCGGATTATTACGGAGTATTCTTCCGTTATGGCGATAAAGATAATTATGATCGCTTTCTGATTAATTGTCAGGGACAGACACGGGTGGAACAAAGATACGGCGGAAAGATGTTGCCTTTGGCGGATTGGAGCGTCAACGGACAAATTCGCACTGGCGGACCGCAAAAATTTACCTTAGGCATGCGAATCAAAGGTGAAACATTAAGATTTTTTATAAATGATGTCTTTTTGTACGAGACGAAAGACTCCCTTTTAAAAAGCGGTGCTATCGGCTTATTGGCTAATTCCCAAGGAGTTTCTCCGATCAGCGTAAGTTTTTCAAATTTTAAGATCTATGATTTACGGTAAATACTAAGCGCTTTTTTCCGAATTTGATTGCCGGTCTTTTGATTTTTCTTCTGTTTCATCGACGGGAGAAAACATCATGATCAACCCGACTGCGATAATCGCTTCTCCCAAAATGACGCCGCGGGCTTGCAACGGACCGAAGAACGGTACTCCCGGTAGTGGGTGCGAACCGAAACCGAACACATCAGCCATTGCGGTAAATATTGCGATCACATACCCGGTCGCGACCACGCGCAGCCCAAAATCGGCTGTCAATGAAATCTTTTTGCCCTTCCAAAAGCTTCGTAAGCTCATCCGGCCGCCGAGACAGATAATCCCGAGTCCGACAATAAAAGTGGCTGTTTGCACAAATCCGATGACCGGACTGCGATCCAATCCGAAAATGGATGGTTTGGCGCCCAGAACAAGGATCAGGTAACCGCCTAAAGTTACAAAAAGGGCGTTTCGCAGCCTTTTTTGCGCTCTGATTTCTTCACTTTGTGTCTCATTTCCCGGTATCTCGTTGTTCTGTTCTGTCATGGTAAACCTCTTTTTAAAACACTGATCCAGTTCCCGTTGAATATCTTCATTATATCCTCCGGTGTATATCCTTTTTGCTGCAAAATCTGTTCCAATTTCTGCAAATCTTGAATATCATTCATCTCTTCCGGAATATTGGGATAGCCGAAGCCGCCATCCAAATCAGAGCCGATTGCCGCATGATCCGCATTCCCCGCCAATTGGCAGATATGATCAATATGTTGTGCTAAAAGATCCAGCGTCACGCGATTCCGTGGCATGCCATTTTTCCAACCGGTATCCAGAAAATTGTTAAACGGGATCACACCCATTACCCCATCGCGATCGATTAATTTTCGAATGGTTTCGTCATCAAAATGGCGCTGATTTTCCGGTGATTTCAGTAATCGGCGACAATTACAATGGCTGGCGATCACGGTTCCTTCATAAAGATCAAGGGCTTCATCGGCACTGAAAGTGTTCATATGAGCGACATCCAAAATAAATCCCTTGGATGCAAGAATTTCAAGGAACCTTTTTCCTTCCGGAGTAAAACGCATCGAATCGGGAGAATAAGTCCCGCCGCACCAACGGCCGCCTTCCCACACCGGACCGACGATTCTCAAACCCCGATCATAATATTCATCGAGATCGTCTTCTTTGCGCAAACCTTCCGCCCCTTCCAGTAAAAGAACCAACCCGACCGGTAACGTCGAGCCGGTCGGATTTTCAACTTCTCGCTGCCAACGGGAAATTGTTTGATCAAGATCCGAAAGAGATCGGATGATCGTGAATTTATCGGGACAGGAATCTTCCCATTGTTCATAAAAATCGAGTTGTTTCCGAACGGACTGATGAAATTCATCCGGTGTGCCATAATTGACTCCCGTCCGTTTGGGAGGCGTTTGATGTGCAGGCGGTTCGATGAAGATCGTGGCAAAAATAATCCCTACTTTCCCCGCTTGCATTTCGGGCCAGCCGAGCGTCACCTGATTTTCGGTATTTTGCGGTTCTTTTTCTCTGATTTCAGCTACGGAACGCGTTGTATCCCGCTGATTTGCCAATGCTTCAAATGCTAAATCTTCATGACCGTCAATAATAAAGTTCATAAATTTTCCTTTGTTTTGCCCGAAAGTTTCATCTTTTTTTGTCTGTTTGGAAATCAGTGTGTTTTAACGGGAACCTTCGAAGTTCGAGAAAAGGATCGAATTGATAGATTGCCAGTTCTGTGATTGTCCCGATAAACGGCTGAAAAGCGGAAAACAAAATCGGGATTCCTTTGAAAATATTCTCCGCATTTCCGGTGATTATCGTCATGTGCGGGACCCAATTCTCTGAACACAAAGTGAAGTTATAGCCAATCTCGGTGAAACAACTGTCAAAATTGGCATGAAATTCTCGGTGAAAACGTAACAACTCCTCGTTCACCTTTGATCCGATAAAACAGATACTTTGGGGGAATAATCCGATATGATTGAAATTTATTTTCAATGGGCAGTGAGTTTCAGAAAATTCCTTAACCCAAGAGGTAATTTCGCTTTCGGGAACTTCCGTGTATCCGCCTAATGTTATGTGGGGCAGTTCCTCAAGAAAGTCAATGTTATTTTTTTTCAGGTTTTCTGTTAATTCGGTGAAAATTTGATTTGTTTTTTCATCAAATAACGCGAGGACATAAAAAGTCTGATTTTTCATTAAATTTCACAAACCCGCTGAAAGGAATCCTTTTCGGTTCTCTCATAAAATTTACTAAAGATAATTTTACCGTTTTTTAATTGTTGCATTTTATTAAAGTTTTACAACTTTTTCCATTCGTTCTTTGCGATTCATCCGATTTATATAAAAAGTTAAATAAAAAGGCTGTCCCGTTATCTTTGAGACAGCCTGTATTGTTCAGCTTTTCGGCTTATTTTTCTTCGTCTTCGGTTGATTTCTCGACCGCTTCAAGATCACTGTCCAATAGTGATTCCCAATCCATATCTGCATATGCCATGGAATCTACCCGTCGAACGGATAAACCGATCCGATGATTGGCCGGGTCAATTTTGATCACGCGTAAAGTGATTTTCTCACCTTCATGCAGCACTTCTTTGGCGTGGTCAATCCGTTTTTCACTGATTTCCGAAATATGGATTAGACCTTCGATATTATCATCCAGTTTTGCAAAGGCACCGAATTTTGTCAATCGAGTGATTGTCCCTTCGACCAGCTGCCCGACCTGATATTTTGCCACCCGTTCGGCCCACGGATCTTCCTGAGTTTGACGAATAGACAAACCGATTCGTTTCTTTTCCTTATCGATACTGATGACCTTTACCTTTACTTCCTGTCCGACCTGCAAAACCTCACTGGGATGTTTAATATGATCCCACGATATTTCGGAAAGGTGAACAAGTCCGTCCGCTCCGCTGATATTAATAAATGCGCCGAAATCCGCCAGACTGGCAACCCGACCGGTCCGGATATCCCCTTCTTTCAAAGATTCGATAACATGTTCTTTCAGAGATTCGCGGGTCTCGGTACTGGCTGCCCGCTCGGAGCAAATCAAACGCCTTCGTTCGCGATCCACTTCAATCACGGAAACTTTAATCGGTTGATTGACCATCTTCCCCCATCGTTGTTCGGGTGTTTCCCCGCTGACATCGACCCGTCTGGACAAACTGATTTGAGAAGCAGGAATAAAACCGCGAAGTGAACCCAATTCGACAATTAAGCCGCCTTTGTTATAGCCGACAATTTTTGTCTCGAACGGTTCTTTGGAATTAAGCAATTGTTCCGCTCGCTTCCAACTTTCTTCTTCCCGTGCTCGTGTGTAGGAAAGGACCAGATTCCCGTTGGAATCTTCAGGATCAAGAATGTAAACGGCGATTTTTTGATCCACATTCAAGCTATCGCGTTCCGATTTTGAAATTGCTTCCAGTTCTTTTCCGGAAATAATCCCTTCGGACTTTGTTCCGACATTTACCAGAATCTGATCCGGTGTAATGCTTGCGATAACTCCCTGACGAATTTCACCCTGTTGGGGAAAATCGATATTAAGTCCCTTCGACTCGAGAAGGGTTTCCATGTTGTCAAAGGGTTCAGAAGTTGCCCCTTGCCCGTTTTGGGATGCGTTTGATTCCATCACTTTGTAATTTCTCCAAAAAACAATTTATTTAATCATTATACGAGTCTTTTTTATTGTTGACAAGATAAATGACTCATATCCCGTTAAATATTCCGTTTTTTTATCGGTATCACGAATTTTGTAACACATATTATAAACGAAATTATTTCCGAACCGATTTTTCTATGCCGAAAGTCTGCGTTTCGGCATAACAGCATTGAAAAAATCCATTAATCCAATTCCGCCAATTCGGAATAAAGTTCGTAATATCGTCCCCTTTGTTGTAGCAGATCATCGTGATCTCCTCGTTCGATGATTTCTCCTTTTTCCAGAACCATGATAGCATTGGCATTTCGGACTGTGGAAAGCCGGTGAGCAATCACGAAGGTTGTGCGATCGGACATTAATGCATCCATTCCCTTTTCGATATGGCGTTCCGTTCTGGTGTCGACTGAGCTGGTTGCTTCGTCCAGTATCAGGATTGGCGCTTTGGAGATGGAAGCTCTGGCAATGTTCAGTAATTGTCTTTGTCCTTGGCTAAGGTTAGCTCCGTCATTTTCGAGCATCGTATCATATCCTTTCTCGAGATGCATGATAAAGGAATGGGCATTGGCAACTTTTGCGGCGGTGATTACATCGTCGTCGGTTGCGTCCAACCGACCGTATCGGATATTCTCGCGCACGGTTCCGGTAAACAGGTGGGTATCCTGAAGAACCATCGCAATGTTTCGACGTAATATCTTACGCTGGATTTTATCGATCGGGATCCCGTCGATCGTGATTTCTCCGGATTGGATATCATAAAAACGAGTAAGAAGGTTGGTTATTGTGGTCTTTCCGGCACCGGTGGAACCGACAAAAGCGATTTTTTGTCCGGGTTTTGCATAAAGAGAAATATCGTGAAGGACAAGTTTGTCCGGGTAATACCCGAAATTGACGTGACTCATCACAACATGTCCGGCCAGATGATCAACGTTGACACAATCGGGGGCATCCGGCGGTTCCGGCGGCTCATCCAACAACTCGAATACCCTTTCTGCCCCCGCCAATGCGGCGAAGACGGTGTTCATTTGCATCGAGATTTCATTGATCGGACGGCTGAACTGACGAGTGTAGTTCACAAAAACCGTCAAACCTCCGATATCAAATCCTTGCGTAATACATAAAATGGATCCGATGCCGGTCGTCAAAGCGTAGCTAAAGTTGCTCAAGTTATGAGTAACCGGTCCCATGATTGAGGAACGAAATTGAGCTACGATCTGTTTTCGGCGTAAATCATCATTTAAATATTTGAATTCATCCTTGACGATCTCTTCACGGGTGAAGACCTTAACCACCTTTTGGCCGTTGATCGTTTCTTGTGCGAAACCATCCAAGATTCCCAATGCGGTCTGCTGTTGACTGTACGGTTTCCGGCTAAATTGAATAATGGACCTGCTTGCATAGGTAAAAATTGGAATCATAACCAAGGTAATGAGAGTCAGCCAAATATTTGTGTAGATCATCAATCCCAAAGTACCGATAAGTGTGATGGTCCCCGCAACCAGTTGGACGATTGTCGTATTGAGCATTTCACCGACAGCGTCGACATCATTGGTGAATCGTGACATGATATCTCCGCTGGAGTTGGTATCAAAAAATCGAATCGGCAGGTTTAAAAGCTTATTGTATAAATCTCGCCTTAATCGAACCAAGCTGCGTTGACTGACGCCCACCATAATCCGCAGCTGTAAATACTGTAAAATAACGCCGGACACATAAATGAAAGCCAGAATGACTAAGGAATTTGCCAGCCCATGAAGATCCCCCTGTCCGTTCTTCGGGGTTATGTAGGTATTGATGATCGGACGGATCATGTACGAACCCGCAAGGGTGGCTATCGTCTGAAATAAAATGCAAGCAATCGCAGTAATCAGCAATTTCTTATCATTTTCCAGATAATCAAGTAACCGCTTGATGGTATAGCCCATATTTTTTGGCTTATCACTTGAGGATAAGGATTTCGCACGGAGTGCAGACATCGTGTTTATCGTAAAGGTCTTGGGTTGAGCAACACCATTGTGGTTGGTGTTCCCATATTTCTTTGCCAGTCTTTCCATTCGCTGTGTATTCATTATTCGTCCTCTTTATTTTTCTCTTTTTGCGAATAATAAATTTCTTGATACGGAACACAGGTTTTAATCAGATCCTGGTGAATACCGCAACCGACAATTTTCCCCTCGTTGAGCACGACAATTTTGTCCGCGTCGATCACGGAATTGATCCGTTGGGCAATAATAATTTTGGTAATTCCTTGAAGATTCTCGGAAAACGCTTTGCGGATTTTAGCTTCGGTTGCAGTATCCACTGCGCTGGTACTGTCATCAAGGATCAGTATTTTTGGTTTCTTCAATAAAGCGCGGGCAATACATAAACGTTGCTTCTGCCCACCCGAAAGATTGACTCCTCCTTGTCCCAAATCGGTTTCAAACCCGTCGGGAAGCGAATCGATGAAAGATTCGGCTTGTGCGATTCTTGCGGCCGCTCTCATCTCTTCTTCCGTGGCATATTCATTCCCCCATTGTAAATTTTCGGCAATCGTGCCGGAAAACAGCGTATTCTTTTGAAGGACCAACGCGACGCCCTCCCGTAGTTTTTTCAGTGAATAATCTTTTACGTTGATCCCATCCACCAAAACTTCACCTTCATCGGCATCGTAAAGGCGCGGAATCAACTGAACCATCGTGGTTTTTCCGCTTCCGGTAGAGCCGATCATCCCGACGGTTTCCCCGGCTGAAATAGCCAGGTTGATATCATCCAAAACATTTTCGTGATTGGTTTTGAAATAACGGAAGGAGACATGTCTGCATTCAATTTCCCCTTTTTCCACCATTGCTTCCGGGAAGGCAGCATGGCTGTCATCCAGTTCAATCGTTGTTTCCATCACCTGATTGATTCTTTTTGAAGAAGCGATTGCCCGCGACCCTTGCAAAAAGATATTGGCAAGTAAGTTCAGTGACATCAGGATTTGAGTAATATAGGTGATGAACGCTGCCAGATTTCCGATCGGCATACTGCCCACGATGATCTGTCGTCCGGCAAACCAAACAACCGCTAAGGTTGTGATATTCATAGTTGCGGTAATGACCGGCTGTTGGAGGATGACCATTTTCATTGCGGCAATACTTTTTTCACGTAAACCTTCGTTGACAACGGAAAAATCTTTATTTTCGTAATCTTCCCGAACGAAGGACTTGATAACTCTGATGTTCGTTAGCGATTCGCTGATATCCGAATTAAGCTTATCTAATTGCTCTTGCATCGTTGTGAATCGGGGGGAGGCTTTGGTGATAATCGTGAAAATTGCCGATCCGAGAACCGGTATAACGATTAATATGACGATCGCCAATTGTGAATTAAGACGAAAAGCCATTATCACCGCACCGATCAACATTACCGGAGAACGGAAAACCCCTCTCAATAAGGACATTGCGAAAGTCTGAATCTGGGTAATATCATTGGTGATGCGGGTAATCAAAGATCCCGTACTGAAATCATCGATGTTTTTGAACGAAAATTCCTGAATTCTGCTGAATACGTCAAAGCGTAAATCGGCAGCCAGGTTAACCGATCCGTTGACGGCAAATTTTGCACCCAAAGTGCCAAAAACGGCCATTATAACGGAAAAGCCAACCATCCATCCGCCGGTTCGCAGAATATAAGGGATATCATGGTTAACCGCACCGTTGTTGATAATTTGAGCGACTAAAAATGGCAGGACAATGTCTCCTGTCGCTTCGATCACCATAAATATAGGGCCAAACAAAAAATATTTTTTATAAGGTTTTGCGTATTTTAGAAAACTATTCAACTGAAATGATCTCCGACTTTTTGATTCTAAACCAATTTCAGCTATTTTTGCTTGAAATTAGTTATTAATGGCGGCTTATCACAGGAACAGAAAAGAAAATAATTGTTTCTTTGAAAATGTGAAGGCAATCAAAAATCAAAATGACATTTGAAGATCTTATCTAAATTTCCGATATATATAATGATTAAAAGTAGTTTGTGTTAGAATCGCTATAAATTAGACTATTTTTTGACGAAAAAGCGGAATATTTTCTGATGCCGGATTCAAAACGAAAAAAAATAACAATATATGATGTTGCCAAATATGCCGGTGTATCTCCCGGTACGGTTTCTCGTACATTAAATCAGATCGGATACATTAAAGAAGATACTCGAGATAAAGTATTGCAAGCGGTTGAAGATTTGCAATATATTCCTAATGTCGCCGGAAGAACTCTTAAAACTACAAAAACACGAATGATATGCCTTGCAATTCCTGATACCTCTAACCCCATTTATTTCCGAATGATTGAAGCGACTTTGGAGGTTGCAAAAAGAAATAAATATTCCGTTTTGCTTTTTTATACAAACGGTCAGGAAGAAGAAGAATTAAAAGCTATTCGAATTTTGCAGGAAAGCACTGTAGATGCTTTATTTTTAGTCCATTTTTCCTATTCCAAACAGTTACGAGAAATGGTTTCCAGATGCGTTCAGCCGATTGTTCTATGTGGGATGTGCAGCCATCTTTGGCTATATGACGGAATAGAACGTAATTTTGATACGATCTCTATAAGAGTATATGATGCGGTTTACAGTGCAACCAGTTACCTGATCTCAAAAGGCTATAAGAAAATAGCTTATTTAGCGGGAAAAAGAGGCATCGAAGTATATCGGCAGCGTTACGAAGCCTATCGGCAAGCATTATCGGATGGTGGAATTCCATATAATGACGATCTCGTTTATTGGAATAGTTATGATGAATCAGGCGGATATGCCGGAGGAAAACACTTTTTTTCAAAAGGAATCTTCCCGGAAGCATTATGTGCTTCAAATGATTTGCAAATGATAGGTTTTTATCGTGCATGTCAAGAATGTCCAAAAGAACAAGCGAGGCATATTGAATTCGTCGGTGTCGATAATCTTGAAATATCAGAACTATTAAATTTCAGTTCGGTCGATATTCATGAAGCAGAAGTCGGTAAAAACGCTACCGAATTGCTTTTTCTTCGAATGAATGAAGGCTTTGAAAAACTACCCCCTCAAGATGTTTTTATCAATCCCAAATTAGTTATCAGAACCCACAAAGTATTTTAAATCATTCTTGTTTTGTGATTTAAGTCATATTGACCTATTCTTAAAAGACATTAACATTTCGAATATGAAATCGGTTTTACAAATAATCTTATAAAGTCAAAAACAAGATTGTAGTATTAATGCTAAATTCATAAATATTTACATAAAAAGGAAGTTTTAGCTGTCTAACAATCAAAACATTAAGAAGATTAAGAAAAATTTTGTGCTTTCAATAGATGAAATCGATTTTATATTGAAGAATTGAAATGATTTTTTAATCAAGTGTCGTAACAGAAAGGAATGATCAATGGAAAAGCCGAAGTTAGGAGTTATTGCGCTGGCAAAATATAACCATCAGAAGGATGAAATCTATTCCATGGTTGCATATTACAAAGAACGGTTTGCAAAAGAGACTGAAATTACCGTTGATATATGTGAAAAAGTTTTATTTGATGATGTTGATGTAATCAATACTGCAAGAAAAATGGAAATAGAAGGAACTGACGCAATCGTTTTTATTGTGGGGACTTGGATCTTTTCATCTCATATTATTTCAGCTGTTAATGATCTTCATATTCCTTTTGTCCTTTATGGCCTTTCTGACAAAATCGCAAACGGAAATTTTGGCGCTTCTATACAAATTCGATATGTACTTCAAGAAATGGGGAAAAAATTCCTCTATTTATATGGACCTGCCAAAGATGAGAACAATATTCAAAAGATTATTAAATATGTGCATGCAAGTTGGACAAAAAATTCTATTCGAAATGCAAAAATCGCTACAATCGGCGGAAAATGTATGATGATGTATCAAACTCAAGTAAATGAGTTTTCTTGGAAAAAAACATTTGGTGTAGATTTTCCTCAGTATGATGCTGTTCAAGTCTTTAGTGAAATGGAGAATATCTCTGATGAAGAAGCACAACTGATTGCTGATGAATTTGCTAAACAATTTGATCGAATTATATGGAAATATGACGAAACTGGCGAATATATAGCAAAAGATGCAATCCTTTCACAAGCGAAAATGTTTCTGGCGTTCAAACGCCTTGCTAAAATTTATAATATCTCCGTTTTTGCGAATAAATGTATGCCCGAAATGGCTTCTGCCAGATATGGTTATAAATATGCGGCTTGCATGGCAACTTGTATGCTGAATGAAGCCGGTTATATTACGGCTTGTGAAGCGGATCTTCCGGCTGCTTTTACGATGCTTTTATTAACTCGGTTGACGGGTAAAAAAGTCTTTTTTGCCGATATCGCCCGTCTTTCATCTGACAAATCGAAATTGACGTTCTTCAATTGTGGAACGGCGCCTATATCTTTAGCAGACAGAAAGCAACCCGTTGAGTTATGGCCGACCCCGGATACAACAGGGGATGAAGGTTTGGCTAATGAATATCTAACGGGCGGCTCCGATAAGGAGCGAGGTGCTTGTGTTCGATTTGATTTGGAAAGCGGAAATCCGGCAACTATCATGCGTGTCGGCGGAAATGATGAAACTTTGCGGTTTCATGTTGCTACAGCAATAACATGTCCGCGTGAAGTCGAAAAGGACGAGATATTAGGTCAACGTTGGCCGGGATTTGGATTGAAATTTAACGGAAATATCGATGAATTTATTCGGAACACGGTCGGACATCATTATGTATTGGTACATGGAAATTATGTCGAAGAATTACGATATTTAGCTGAAATGTATGGGGTCGGATTTACATATTTTTGCGGTGCTTAATAATCAGTTCGGAAACTTTGGAAACAAAGTGTTATTTTTAGGAGGGAAAAATGAAAAAATCTTTGTTGTTTGTTGTTGGCATTATTCTTATCTTTTCGATGGTAATGCCTGTCGCAGCTCAGGAAACATTCAATCCTGACACCGAAAAGGATACGATTCCTTATTCTGAGCTTGAAGCCAAGTTCGGTCCTGTGCCAAAATTGGATACAAAAGTATCAATTGGTTCAATTCTGAAAAACAATGCAAATGAGTTTTGGCTTATGCTTGCTGAAGGTATGAAAAAAGCGGCAAATGATTTTAACGCTTCAATTGACATTCAGGCAACTCGTACTGAAACTGATACTGCAGGCCAATTATCAATTGCGGAAACGATGATTCAAAATAAATATAATGCGCTTGTTCTTTCTCCTTTGACCAATGATAACCTTAATCCTGCTGTTCAGGTCGCTAAATCAGATGGTATTCCTATTATTAACTGTAATTGCGAATATATAGCTGATTGCGATACATTTGTCGGCGGACTGCAAATTGAAATAGGTCATAAAGCTGCGGATTATATAGCTGAAAAAATCGGTGGAAAAGGAAAAGTGGCAATTATCGAGGGAGTTCCGGGGACATTTACATCCATTCAACGGGTTGCCGGTTTCTCGGAAAGAATTGCACAATATCCCGATATAGAAGTTGTTGCAAGCCAACCTGCTGATTATGAAGTGGAAAAAGGGATGAATGTAGCATCGAATATCCTTACTACGACACCTGATTTAGCGGCATTTTATTGCTGCAATGACAATATGGCTTTAGGTGCGGTTGAGGCGTTACGTGCTGCGAATCTGCTTGGTAAAGTTGTTGTGGTAGGAGTTGATGGTACCGGAGATGCCTACAAATCCATCAAAGCCGGAGAATTAACCGCTACTGTTGACCAGTTCCCGGAGAAAAACGGATATGCAGCGGTTGAAGTTGCTATCCGAATCCTGGGAGGACAAAAATTACCGAAAGTTGTCAGTACGCCAATTGAAGTAGTTGATGCAAATAATATGGCTGAGTTTGGTAAGTAAATAACAAATCTAAAAGTAGCAGGGTCAAATCAGTTGGCCCTGCTGTTTATTTATAAAGATAGTGGTTTACTATGAGCAATCAAGAAAATTCAACGGTCCTGATTTTGAAAAACATTTCGAAATCATTTAGCGGGAACTTGGTTTTAGATTCTGTAAATTTTGATCTCAAAGAGGGAGAGATACATGCCCTACTGGGTGAAAATGGTGCAGGAAAATCTACTTTATTGAACATACTCACCGGGACTTTTAAAATGGATGAAGGAGAAATCTATTTAAAAGGGAAAAAAGTCGAAATCCGAGGTTTGACTTCAGCACGGGATATGGGGATTGTAAGGGTTCATCAAGAGTTACAAGTGATCCCTGAAATGACAGTCGGACAGAACATTTTTCTTGGAAGAGAACCTAAAACTCGTCTTGGGTTAATTGATTATGATGAAATTTATCGACAATCTGATGAAATATTAAACGAACTTGATGCCGATTTTTCGAGCAAGGAATTAATCAAAAATTTAAGTACAGCGCAAATGCAAATGGTTGAAATTTCAAAAGCACTGCACCAAAATTTTTTGGTTTTAGCATTGGATGAACCTACCTCAAGCTTGACGAGTAATGAAATTGACAAACTTATGTCGACCATGGACCAGTTAAGAAAGCAAGGAAAATCTATCATCTATATTTCACATCGTATAGAAGAAGTTTTCAGAATCGCTGACCGTGCTACGGTTCTTCGTGACGGAAAATTAATGGGGACGGTTGATATTGATAAGATTTCAAAACAAGAATTAATACGGTTAATGGTTGGGAGAAATATAACCGATCAAAAATTTAATGAAAAATATGTCGGAACAAATGAAACAATTTTGGAAGTTCAAAATTTATGTGGGAAAGGTTTTTCGGATGTTAGCTTTTCTCTCCGAAAAGGAGAAGTACTTGGTTTTTCCGGGCTAATCGGAGCCGGCAGAACTGAAGTGGCAAGATCTTTATTTGGGATTGATAGAGCCAGTTCAGGAACAATTATTCTAAAAGGAAAAAATGTTTCAATAAAAAATCCATGGGATGCAAGAAAATATGGAATTATGTTGATTCCTGAGGATCGAAAACTGCAAGGAATGGTTGGTACGCTGGCAAATAAAAATAATATTACGCTAAGCAATTTATCTCGATATAAGAAAAATGGAATAATTCTTCACAATAAAATAGCCGCTGACGCTTGGCGATATGTTAACCTTTTTCAAATAAATCCCCCTGATATAGAGATTGAAACAAGATTCTTATCCGGAGGAAACCAACAAAAAGTTGTTTTATCTCGTAATTTAAATACTGAACCAGATATTCTAATTCTAGATGAACCCACTCGTGGAATTGATATTAACGTAAAATTCGAAATTTATAAATTAATAAGGCAGTTGGCCGAAGAAGGGAAATCAATCATAATGATTTCATCGGAATTGCCGGAAATAATAAGCCTTTGTGATCGAGTGATAGTTATGTACGAAGGAAAAGTGCAAGGCGAACTACTTAATACTGAATTGTCAGAAGAACTGATTATGACATATGCGATGGGAGAATATAAAAAATGAATAATACGAGAGTTTCAAATATTTTTAAACAAAAAGCTTGGCAACGAAAAACAGGAATTATTTTAAGTTTGGCTTTGCTTTGTTTATTCTTTTCAATTATGTCCCATAATTTTTTTACGAGAAATAATCTGACGAATATTGTTCTTCAATCTTCGATAAACGGTGCTATAGCTTTAGGTATGACTCTGGTAATCATTACCGGAGGCATTGATCTCTCAGTCGGTTCGATAATGGCATTATCTTCTATGGTTGCCGCAAAAATAATGGTTGCGGAATTTCCTCTCGCTATCGCAATTGCCGCTTCTTTGGTATTGGGAATCATAGCAGGTGTAATCAATGGAATGTTAATTTCATTGTTACACTTACAACCGTTCTTGGTTACGTTGGGAACGATGAGCGTTTTTCGTGGAATTACTCTTATTATCTCTGACGGATTGCCTGTAAGAGGTTTAAATTCTAATTTTCTTAATTTTATGAATTCTATGAACAAATCAATTCCCATTCCGGTTATTATTTTGTTTCTTTTGGCAGCAGTCCTTGCATTTGTTATTAAATTTACCAGCTATGGACAATATGTATTTGCGGTCGGAGGCAATGAAGAAGCTACACGTTTTGCATGTGTGAATATCGTAGCGGTAAAAACAATTACTTATGCAATTTCAGGGTTAGCCAGTTCATTGGCAGCAATAATTTATATGGGAAGATTAGCGGCTGCGGATCCTCAAGCTGGGGCAAGTTATGAGATGAATGCCATTGCTGCCGCTGCAATCGGAGGTGCCAGTCTGGCCGGAGGACGTGGAAGTCTTGTCGGCACGATCATCGGCGTGATTATACTTGGTACTCTTTCTAACGGTTTAACGCTTTTAAATGTTCAATCTTTTTATCAAACGTTATTTGTTGGTTTAATTATTTTAGCGGCGGCAACTATCGACCATTTTTCGAATAAGTAGATTAATAAGTAGTTGAATTTGATTTAATATTTCTATAGAAAGGCAAGCCTGGTTCAAATTGAATTAGGCTTGCTTACTTTTTATCTTTATAAAAATATTTTCGGTTCACCGAACAACGTAATTATTAAAGATCAAGTATTCTACCTTATGATTGCTTGCTTGATTTTATCTTTCAATAATCAATTTCCATATCCTTATTCAAATTTAGAAAGCAAAAAAGCAAGTTGTAAAAATTGCGAATAATCTCATAAGACAAAAAGTTCTAATTTTTTATACCGAATATAACCCCATCGGCATAACTGCCGTAAATCGGAACACCTTCGAAAAGGCTGTCAAGCCATTCCTTGTCCGAACTGTCTTGCAGCATATCCTGATAGTTGAAGACAATCGCATATGCTTCCCCGTTTTTTATTTCTTGCTGCATTTGTTCTTTTTCTTTTTCAAAATCCTCGTTATCCTGTTGCAATGCCGCATCCCGAAGGATCGGAAGAATATACGCCGGCATATCTTGCATCAACCAAAGATAAGTTTGGCGATTACTATAAAAGGTTTTTCCTTGGGGTAGTTTTTCGGCGGCTTGAGCGGTTTCCGATTCTGTCCACACCGATCCGGCAAATCCCTGTCCGTCTTTATGAAAAGTCTTAATCAGGTCGCTTTCATCTTCAAACAAGAATACTGAAAAAACGATGATTAACAGGATACCAAAGACAGATGAAATCTTTTTTTGACGAATAAGGTATCCCACCGTTGAAAGAATTAAGCCGGCGATACAAATAAAAAACGGTAAAAGCATCCGATTATCAAATACGGTCGAACCGTCGATAAAAACGGAAACCCCAATTAATACCAAAAGATAAATACCGGCTGCCAGCGCAAACAGAAAAATGCCTGAAAGTTCTTGTTTTTTCCTTGTCAGATAAGCGATGAATTGGCGCAGCAACCAGACAAAGAGCAAGAGCAGAAGGATGATCCAAAGAATTTTCCAAAAACGAATCGCTTTTTGAACGATGCCGAAAGCTTCCGGGATAAAGAACTCTGTCAACGTTCGAATCCCCTCGTTAATTACATCGTTACCGGGCAAATGGATTGACAAAGACCGGTTGACAGCGCTTTCGTTATATTGAGAATTTCGCAGCCACCATCCGCCGAAAGGAATAAGAAATCCCAGCAGCATCCCTCCGATACGAGAAAGCCGTTTTCTCATATCCGCAGCGGAAACCAAACAAAACAGAATGGCTGTCACCAAGATTGATGCCCCGGCATAACGAACCAGTGTTAGAAGTCCGATCCAAAGACCGAGAAACAGCCAAGATGGGAAAGTGCGTTTTTTCTCACTGAAATCAAAGAGCATCCATAAGGCCGATAACATAAAAATCAGTGAAAAAGCTTCACTCAAGCCGTATACGTGAGCTTGTAAAATCGGGCCGCAGCAAAGATAGACAATGCCGGCCAAAATGCCCATCCGGATGTTTTTTGTGAATTTTTGAATCAATAATGAAAATAGAATCAGGTTCATCAGATAACAGATCAGATTGAGGATCCAAGCTGACCGAAATACATCCGTTAGGAAGATTTTTGCTATTCCGGCGATCGCGATTGAATAAAGGGGCGGGAATTGTGTAATAGGTCGGGGTAAACGATCTCCGGAAAATCTGACATATCCTTCTCCCCGTAAAATACTGCGAGCGCCGCCAAGGTAAGCCGATGAGTCATTGGTTAAGCCGACACCCGCAGGTGTGGTATAGAGGTACAGCCAAAGAGCTGCGAAGCATAATATGAGGAATGAGATCAAAAAAACAAGTCTTGGAGTTTTCCCTTCGGATTGAGGAGAATTTTTCTTTTTTTCCATTCGCTTCCGCCGTTCCTGCAGATTTCTTTTTTTGATTATAACCAAATCCGGTATAAACGAAATGTGAAAAGAGATTTTGCAAAAAGGATAAATTGCTCAATAAACGTGAAATTATTTCAAATTGTCATCATTCCCCTTGACAAAATATTTGAACTGTATATTATAAAAGCATAACAGTATATACAGCATATACGGTTAAAGTGTCAGGGAAAAAATGAACCGATCTTTCAATAAAATAAAGAGAAATGAATTCCGAGAGAACGGATGGGTTGTTCAAGTTTTCGATATGCATTTTGATTTATTCCGGCCGATGAATTTGCTTTTGATTGAAAGCGGGAGTGAAGCCGGAAAATGAAAATTACCTTATCGAACTTATCGGGTATCCCGATTTACGAACAGATTAAAGATCAGATAAAAAGTCAAATACTTTCCGGTGAATTAAAGGAGGGCGATAAGTTGCCTTCGTTGCGGGAATTGGCACGGGATTTACGGATCAGCGTGTTGACTACAACGCGGGTCTATACTGAACTGGAAAAAGAAGGATTTATTACCAATATTCAGGGGCGCGGCTGCTATGTTCTCGGCGAAGGATCGGAATTACTGAAAGAACATATGTTGCGTGAAATGGAACGAAATTTATCTGACGCTTTGAAAGCGGCAAAGATAGCCGGTCTGGACATATCGGAGGTTCATCAGGCGTTGGATTTAATGAATGAGGAAAAACAAAATGAGTGATGCAATCAATGTAAAAAATATCTCGAAAATTTATCCCGGTTTCACATTAAAAGATATTACTTTTGATTTGCCGAAAGGCTACATTATGGGATTTATCGGTCCCAACGGAGCGGGAAAAACAACTACGATCAAATTGATTTTGAACATGATTCAACGGGACGGTGGAACGGTTGAGGTTTTCGGCTTGGAGAATATCGCTCATGATGCCGAAATTAAAGAACAAACCGGTGTGGTATTTGATAATCATTATTTCGTCGATGAGTGGACGCTTAACGATATTAATCGGGTGATGGCGTTGTTTTTCAGCAATTGGCAAAGTTCAATCTATCAGAAAAAGTTGGAACAATATCAATTAAATCCGGTTAAAAAAGTAAAAGAATTGTCAAAAGGAATGCGATTAAAGTTGATGCTCGCGGTCGCTTTTTCGCATGATGCCAAACTGCTTATTTTGGACGAACCGACCAGCGGTTTGGATCCTGTCGCCCGCGATGAACTGTTGGATACTTTAGCCGAGTTTATTCAAGATGGAGAACATAGCGTTCTTTTTTCGACACATATCACCAGCGATTTGGAAAAGGTTGCGGATTATATCACTTTTATCAACGACGGTCGGCTGATTTACACCGGCATAAAAGATGAGTTTATCGATTCTTTCCGCTTGGTAAAAGGAGGAAAAGAAGATTTAACTCCCGATGTGAAAGCGCATTTGATCGGTTATCGGGAATACGGCAGCGGATTCGAAGGAATTATGTATACCGAATATGCCAATTATTTTCCGAATTTATTGTCGGAAAAATCTTCGATTGATAACATCATTGTTTTTACCTATAAAGGGACAAACGGGTTATGAAAGATATTTTAAATGCCTTACGATTTAATTTCATTTTAGTGAAACCCTATTTGCGGTATTATCTGTTGGGGTTTGTGGTGGTTTTCTTTTTCAAAATAATGGGGAGTGAGATTGATGCGGTTTCTTTTATGTTGTTTATGTTATTGTCAACTCATCTTTATCCCTTTCAATTGGAAGAAAAGAACGATTTATACCGGTTGTATGGCATTGCTCCCATCAAGAGATCCGTTCTGATTTTTGGTCGTTATCTCTTTATTGTAGTGATCTCGCTGATTGACTGGCTTTTGGCGATGATGATGGAGTATGCCTTTTCAAAATCCACGATAATTATTTCAGACTATCTGATAAGCAGTCTGTTCATTTTTTCGATTTTTCTGATCCTGACCGCTTTTGAGATCCCGGGCTTATATAAATTGGGGGTGATTAAGGGAAGATGGATTGTTTATGTCCCTCTGGTTTTAATGTTTATTATCGTATTTTTGGCGGATGCATTTCAAATTTTGGAATCGGCGATGCATTGGATTACTGCAAATTTCTGGCTGGTCCCGACGGTGACGATTATTGTTTTATCGCTTTCCATATCTCTTTCCGTTCGAATTTTTAACCAAAAAGAATTTTGATCGATTATTTTTCCTCAACCTTCTTCTTTCCTATAGCAGAAGGTTGAGTTTGTATTTATAATGAAAAGGATGATTAATACATATCCCGATTATGGGAGGTATACTGTATGCTGGATTTTTTGAGAAAGGAAGGAATCCGTTCCGATCTGATCTCTCAAATTGAGCTTTTTCGAGAAAAATATCCGGTAAGTCCCGAAAAAAAATATCGAATTCCCCAACCAAAATATTATTATTATGGAAATGATATCTGGGAGGAGGCGATTACAGCCCTTCTCTGCGGTGAAAATCTTTTATTGGTCGGGCCCAAAGCCACCGGCAAAAACGTTTTTGCGGAGAATCTTGCGGCAGCTTTCGGCAGACCCAGCTGGGATGTTTCGTTCCATATTAATACAGATTCCTCTTCTCTGATCGGAATTGATACGTTGGAAGAGGGCAGAGTGCTGCTGCGACACGGGCCGATTTATGAATGTGCGCGTTGGGGCGGATTCGGAATTTTGGATGAAATTAATATGGCGAAGAACGAAGCCATGGCAGTGCTCCATGCAAGTTTGGATTTTCGCCGGATCATCGATGTGCCGGGGTATGATAAATTTATTTTGGCGGACTCGACCCGCTTTATCGCGACCATGAACTACGGTTATGCCGGGACACGGGAACTGAACGAAGCGCTGACATCTCGATTCATGGTGATTGAAATGCCGGTTATCTCTCAAAAAAATCTGAAACGGTTATTGCTGCGTGAATTTCCGACCATTAACGAGAAATATATTGAACAGTTCTCCGGATTATTTCAGGATCTGCAAAAAAAGAGTGAGAACTCCGAAATTTCGACGAAGCCTGTGGATCTGCGCGGTTTATTGGCTGCAATTCATTTAATGGATAGGGGATTGGAAGCCGATAAAGCTTTACAAATGGGAATCACCAATAAAACCTTTGATGATTTCGAACGAAAACTTGTTGAGGATGTGATCCGGCTCAGAATCCCTGCCGGTTTAGAAAGGGATGCGATTTTTAAGGATTGATGATAAAAACGGAATTACAGGAAAATCGAAGAGCAGCCAATATTATTTGGAATGCGGCGTTTGATTACTCTTTTCGCCCCGAAGTCAAATATTTCGATCAAAACGGGAAAGCCGAATTATATGGGAATTATATTATCGGAGGGGTACATTATTATTATGATTTTCCGCTGCTTGAGGAGTTCTTCGAAAAGCTGAAACAGGATGCGGATGCCGATTTTCTTCGGGGATTGACCTGGTTGGGATTGGAAAACAGTACTTTTCTGAAAGGCAGGAAAGACCGGCCGGTACTTGAAGAATTACGCCGAAACTTTGCAAATACGATTTTGGAAAATTATTCCGTAACTGCTGATTCAGATATTTTGGATGATCTCAAAGTAGCCCATTTTCAGCGGGTTTTGGGAAAACAACCGGTAATGTCCGAAACGGTAGCAAACGTCTTGGATCAATTGGAATTTGATGAATCTTTAACGACGGAACAAATAATCGAAAAGTTAAACGCTGTTATTTTGAATTATTTTCAATTTCAAAAAGCCGAATATGAGAAAAACCGATTAGCTTTCCTGCAAAAGAATAAAACTGTCTATCAATGGAATGAAACAAATCGGAAAAGATTTCTAAGGATTCCTTTTTTACGGAATCCGAAGAACGAGCCGTTGGAATTCCCCTTAGCCACGAATTCCGATCGCGTTCCGGTGAGAAAAAATATACTGACTTCCTACTGGCGCAAATACCGAAATGCCAACGAGATAAATCAGGAAAAGTATATCCGTGAATATTACGGCAAACCTGTACTCTCGGACTCTGAGGTGAAAATTCTCGAAAAAAAGCTTTGTACCGGGGCGCATAAAAACTGTCGCCTGCATTTTACCCGCGGTGAAATTGATGTTTCCGGGAATCTGTCGGAACAACAATCCGTTATTCTGATGCAGCGGGAGAAAAACAGGGCTTATTTTCGGAAGAATTTGGCTGTCAATAATACCGGTATTATTAAATTGACGGAAAAAATTCGAAATTCCATGCTGTTGATGCCTTCCTCTTTTTCGGGTAGAGCGAATGCCGGAAGGTTGACGCCCGAACGGGCATGGAGAAATTTGTACATTCACGATAAAAATGTTTTTCAGAAAAAAATTCAAAACGAAATCGGTGATTTGTCGGTGGATATTTTATTGGATGCTTCTGCTTCACAGCTCGGCCGGCAGGAGGCGATAGCGACACAGGGATTTATCATTGCCGAAAGTTTGACACGCTGCCAAATCCCTGTTCGTGTTTATTCGTTTTGTACGAAAAGAAAATTTACGATCATGACTCTTTTCAGAGATTATGATGAAATTTATGATAACGATAAGATTTTTAATTACTTTTCTTCCGGTTGTAATCGGGATGGACTGGCTATCCGGACAGCGATTCATATGATGAAAAATTCACCCTATCAACACAAATTGTTGATCATTTTGTCGGATGCAAAACCACTCGACACGAACATTGTCCCGACAACGGGAAAAACTCAGGTCGAAGCGGATTATACGGATTTGGTCGGGCTGAATGATACGGCGGCGGAAGTGCGGAAGAGCAGAGATTTCGGAATTTCCATAATGTGCGTATTTACCGGAATGGATGAGGATCTGCCTTCCGCAAAAAGAATCTACGGGCATAATTTCGTACGAATCAAAGGGCTTGAACGATTTGCCGACAGTGTCGGAATTTTGATTCAAAATGAATTGAAGTGGTTGTAAAAATATTTATGCGGCTTTTTTCTTATTCATTTTAAGGAACTGAATTCTCTCCGTTTTGAAATCCGTTATCGATAAACAGTTGTCTATTCAAAAAATCGTATTTGTCTTTACAATATAAATATATCAACAGCGATCATTTGATAGTGCAATGAGCTGTCAATCAAAGGAGATTGAAATGGAAAAGAGGAGACTCGGAAGAACGGAGATGATGATCAGCCCGGTTGTATATGGGGGAATCATTCATATGGGAGAGACTCAGGAAACCGCCAACCGTTATGTAAGTTATGCTGTCGACCACGGAGTGAATTATTTTGATGTGGCACCTTCTTACGATGATGCGGAACAATTGTTGGGAGTGGCGCTGAAACCTTATCGAAAAAATGTTTTTCTCGCATGTAAGACGATGGAACGTACCGCATCCGGATCGCTTAAAGAGTTGGAGAATTCTTTAAAAACCCTTCAAACCGATCATTTTGATGTCTACCAACTTCATTCCATAACCACTGCGGAAGACGTCGATACCATTTTCGGCCCGGATGGGGCGATGGAAACATTCTTGTCGGCAAAAAAGAAAGGCATTATCCTAAACATTGGTTTTTCGGCTCACAGCGAAGAACAAGCATTAAGGGCGATGGATTTATTTGATTTTGATACCGTGTTGTTTCCTATGAACTGGGCTTTGGGATTGGTTCGCGGATGGGGAGACCGTGTGGCTCAAAAAGTTCGCGAAAGTGACAAAGGGTTGCTCTGCATTAAGACGCTGGTCGACCGGAAATGGCGAGAAGGAGAGAACCGTGACGAATTCCCAAAATCATGGTGTCATCCGACAACCGATAACGAAAAGACCGGAATGGCGGGAATGAAATATGCATTCTCTAAGGGGGCGACCGCTCTTGTCCCTCCCGGTGATTTTAAAAGTTTTAATTTCATGCTCGATCATATCGATCGGGTATTGCAAAATCCTTTGAACGAAATGGATTGGATATATTTGCAAGAAGAAGCGCAAAAAATTAAAGATGAACTTATTTTTGACAATCAATAAATAAAGGAAGAAATGATGAACCAAACAATTACCCATCAATTGAACCATCGCTCCATTCGCGAATTTACTGACGAACCGGTGAAGCCGGAGGACTTAAAGCTCGTTTTGGAAGCTGCCAACCATACAGCTACCAGTACCGGTATGCAATCAGCCGCTATGATAAGATTGACGGATATGGCGAAGAAACAGGCATTATCCGAAATATGTCAACAACCGTATGTCGCGAGATTCCCCGAATTGATTATTTTCATCGTTGATGTCTATCGAAATGCACGGATCGCAGAAGACAACGGTTATCAATTTGAATCCGAACGAGATATGGATCGCTTCTTTCAAGGTTGGACAGATGCTTGTTTAATGGCACAAAATGCGACGAATGCGATTGAGTCTCTCGGAATGGGCGCTGTTTTTCTGGGCAGTATCTTGAATGATTCGGCTGCAACGATTCAGGTACTGAAGCTGCCGAAGTTGACTTTCCCGGTATTGGGCGTCGGATTCGGATGGCCGAACCAGAATCCGCAATTAAAACCACGCCTGCCGCTTGATTTAAGAGTTTTCGAAAATGAATACAAAATTCTGGCAGATTATAAAGAAGCCGTTCGGGAATATGACGAAGAGATGCAAACTTATTATGATTTACGGGAAGCCAATCGACGGGTGGACAGCTTCACTTTGCAAGTCATTAAGAAATTGCAGAATCCGTCGGAGAAACGAGCAAAAATCCTTCAGGTTGTCCGGGATCAAGGTTTTGATTTGAAAGTGTGATATCCGGAAAGAATGATTTCATAAGAGAAAAAAAGAACCGATTTAATACGCCGGATGAAATCATTTTTGGGACTTATTGACCGTTTCGATTGGGTATGGCAACCGGCAGAAAAAATTGACTTTGTCCGAAGGAGTTTTGATGCTCTTTGAGACAAAGCCTTTGTTGTTTGATTTGCTTCAAGTGGTAAGATTAACGCAGAATTTTGAGGAAAGCGGGTGATTTGTTCACCCGATGTGGGAGATTTATGTTTACGAAGTTAAAAACAGCGCTCGGACTGGATCCGATCCAGAAAAAATTGGAAGAATATACCGCGATTGTCTCGGAAATTAATCGTCTCGAACCGGATTATGAAAAACTGAGCGATGAGGCATTGCGTGCCAAAACCGATGAATTTAAAGATCGATTGGCAAACGGAGAAACGCTGGATGATATATTGACGGAAGCATTTGCCACTGTCAGGGAAGCCAGCAAACGAGTTTTGGGGCAGCGCCCTTATGATGTGCAGTTGATCGGCGGCATTGCTTTGCATAAGCGAAATATCGCCGAGATGAAGACCGGTGAAGGAAAAACGTTGGTAGCCACTCTTCCGGTTTATCTGAACGCATTGGCGGGGAAAGGTGTTCATTTGGTTACAGTGAATGATTACCTTGCCAGACGCGATGCCCGTTGGATGGGGCGTATTTATCAGGCGCTCGGGTTGACGGTGGGCGTGCTGCAGATGGCGGCGCGGACGGATAACGGCAGGAAAGCCTTCCTGGTCGACTACAGTATCGAGTCGCCTCATGAGGATCAGGATCATTTACGATTGGTTCCGCGAAAAGAAGCTTATGATGCCGATGTTACTTACGGCACAAACAGCGAGTTCGGTTTCGATTACCTGCGGGATAACATGGTAATGAAGCTGGAAGATCGGGTACAACGCGGTCACTCTTATGCGGTGATCGATGAAGTGGATAATGTGTTGATTGACGAAGCGCGAACGCCGTTAATTATCTCCGGTCCGGCTTCGGATGATGTGGATGCTTATTACCAAATGGCAAAAGTGGTCAAGCAATTGTCACCGGATGAGTATGAGGTCAGCGAACGGGATCATAACGTTTATCTGAACGATAACGGGATGGATCATGTCGAAGAGTTGTTGGGGATGGTATTAAGGGATCCGAGCCGGCCGGAAGAAGTGACAATTGAACAGGAACGGATGATGGGGTATCTGAATCAGGCTTTGGCGGCCGAATTTCTCTATCACCGGAATAAAGAATACCTTGTCCAGTCGGGGAAAGTGATCATCATCGACAGCTCCACCGGTCGTTTAATGCCGGGGCGACGTTGGTCCAACGGTTTGCATCAGGCGATTGAAGCGAAAGAAGGGGTAAAGGTCGAGCCGGAGAATATGACCTATGCAACCATCACGCTGCAAAATTATTACCGGATGTATGACAAAATCGCCGGCATGACCGGTACGGCTCTGACCGAAAAAGAAGAATTCTATAAAATTTATCTGTTGGATGTCATTCCGATCCCGACCAACCTTGAATATACCGCTCGACAGAAAAACAGTAACCTGATCGAGCGCGAGGCGAAAGACGAAGAAGGTTACAAATATACCTATTATGCCGACCCTGCCGCACCGGATATTCCGCTTTACTATAAGCGGAAGGATTATCCGGATGTCATTTATCAGAGTGAGGAGGCGAAGTTCCGCGCGATCACAATTGAGATTCTGAAAAATCATGTAATCGGCCGGCCGCAATTGGTCGGTACGGCTTCCGTCGAACATTCCGAATATTTGGCAAGTCGACTGAAACAAGAACCTTTGCGTCGGCTGGTACAGATTTTAATGCTGCGCCGGGCATGGATGAAACAAAATAATATCGAGGTTTTGGAATCGCCGCTTAAGGAATTTATTCCGTTTAATAAACCCATCCAAGAGATCAATGCCGGCGATTTACGCCCGATGGCAAAACAGTTAGGTGTATCGCTGAATGTCGATGATCCGGATAACCGATCGCTTCTGATGGAAGAATTCGGGTTGAGCGAATCGAATGTCGATCGGTTTATTGAGGTTGTCGAAAGTGGTATGAATCCGCAGGTATTGAACGCCCGCAAACACGATGAAGAGGGAATGATCATTGCTAAAGCCGGTGCCTTGGGTGCCATCACGATTGCCACCAATATGGCCGGACGCGGTGTCGATATTAAACTGGGCGGAGAATTGGATGAAGAACGCATTCGGGATACCAACCGTGTTTTGACGAAAATGGGCATCGATCCCTATAACATGACCTTGGATGAACGTTATCAAGCGATTCTGAAAGTTCCACCCGAAGAATATGGAGTATACGAGGAATCGGTTAAAGCCTATATCGATTACATCGACCAGATGGAGAAAGTCCGTGATTTGGGCGGGTTACATGTGATCGGTTCCGAAAGACACGAATCTCGTCGAATCGATAACCAATTAAGAGGACGGGCAGCCCGCCAGGGCGACCCCGGTTCTTCCCGCTTCTTCCTGTCGCTGCAAGATGAGATTGTCCGTCTCTTTGGCGGAGAGCAGCTTGAAGGAGTATTAAAACGGGTAAATTTACTGGATGTGAATGTTCCGCTTGAGAATAACCTTTTTTCCAGGATGATCGAACAATCCCAGGAACGGGTTGAAGGCGCTAACTTTGATGCCCGGAAACATACATTGGAATATGATGATGTACTCAACTCGCAGCGCAAGCGGATTTATGAACAGCGGGATCAGGCTTTTGTCAAAGAAGATTTAAGCGAAGATGTGCATGCCATGCTTGAAACAGATTTGGATAATCGTCTGGATAAAGCAATGGATGAAGAAAAGTGGAAACTCGCGCTTTATTTGGACAGCATTCAACCGACGATTGAGGTTGAAGAGAATTATCTGCCCTCTTTCTCACAATCTCTGCTGATTCAATCTTTAAAAGAAAAAGTCGGGTCCGCCCCGGAAAAAGAGAATCTTTTAAATGCTCTGGATGAATTAAGCCGGGAGGCTTTTCGGCGAGAAAATGAAGTGGGTTTGGAGCAGATGGAAACGCTCATTCGTAATTCTCAGAGCGGTTATGAAAGTCAACTGGAGGAGCGAACAGCTAATTTTGAGCTGTTCGTTGATTCGCTGAAAGAAAGGCTCAAAGAACAACAGGAAGCCAAAGAAGAAGGGCGAGTGGTCGAACCGATTCGACCGCAGGATCTGTTGACGGAAGCCGGAAATATTGCAAGAGTCGGATTTAAGCTTTCACCGGACAAACTGCGCAAATTAGCCGAAGGAGATGCCGATATCATCGGAGAATTGCGCAGTCAAATTGAAATCGCTTTATTTGCGGGCTATATTCAACGTCTGAATCAATTGATTGGAAATCGGATGATCGGTGATTATGAACCTCCGACAACCAAATTCGAGATCGGTGATTGGGAGGGTTTCGAAAATGCGGTAATGGATGCGGTTCAGAAGGCTTTTCGTACCCGGGCGGAACGTCTGTTCGGAAATCAGGGACAGGTGAAGTCGGATTTGGAAAGCGCTTTACGCACCTACCAACCGGCTGAACTGACGGACAAACAATGGGTTCAACTCTTTCGGACGATCAGTCAGGGACAAAGGATCGGTTTCGACGCCAAAACTCATCGAAAGACCAGTCGGATATTTACGCGCATTAATTTGGTTTATACGGCCGGTGATTTATTAAAGGATTTGGATCGGGAAGAACTGAAGGAATTGATTTGGAATCATTACATGAATGCCGAAGACGGATTGAGGCAGATTTTCGGAAAATTGGATTGGGGAAGATTGCGATCCTATAACATTCCTTTAAGCCAGCTAAAACCGGAAACCCAGGAAAAAATCAGCAGGGCAATCGGATCGGAAATTTTCGAAGAAGTGAAAGAAATTCCGCCGGCTGAGATGGATGGCGAAATCGCGGCTGAAATCCAATCCTATTTGGGAAAACGAATTCAAAATGAAGTAAACCGTCAGGTAATTTTACGAAGTATTACCGGCCAATGGGTCGATTATTTGACTCAAATCGAAGGATTACGTGTTTCGATCAGCATGGAAAGTTATGCCCAAAGGAACCCGTTGGTGGTTTATAAGACCAAAGCGGCGGAGCTGTTCTCACAACTGTTGAATGATATTCGTCGCAGCGTTGTGGAACAAATGTTTGTCACCTTACCGCAATTATCTATGCTGACGGCAGCGGAGCGGATCAGCTTAGCGGATTTGCGACAACAAGAGCCCTCTCCTCAGGAATCGAATGCCGAACCGGTTGAAAGCGATTCGGACCGATCGGATGACGGGCAAATATCTCCGGACGAAACCGCCCAAAAAGAGGAACCGCGGGAAAGGGAAGTCGTTCAGGCTTCTTCGCCGTCCAAGAAGAAGAAAAAGAAAATGAAAAAATGAGCTGGGATATTTTTGGGCATGATCAAATCGTAAATATCCTGCGCAATCATATTTTGCAGGATGAAGTTCGACATGCTTATCTGTTTGTCGGAATTCCGGGGACGGGTCGCCGGACAATTGCCCTTCAGTTTGCACAGGCTTTAAATTGTTCGGAACCGCCCGCCCCGGGTGAGTTCTGCGGAAAATGTCGCAACTGCCGGCAGATTGCTGCACAGCAACATCCCGATTTGATTGTGACCGAGACGGAAACCGCCGGAACCATACTGAAAATCGACGAAATACGGGATCTGCAACATACTTTATCGTTGGCGCCTTATGAGTCCCGCTGGCGGATCGGTCTTTTGCTGCGCTTTGACGAAGCCAATCAAAATGCTCAAAATGCTCTGTTGAAAATTTTGGAAGAGCCCCCTGAAAATGTGAAATTATTGTTGACAGCTGACTCCGACAATTCTCTCTTGCCTACCATTACATCCCGTTGCGAAGTGATGCATTTGTTTCCGGTCAATCCGGCGCAGTTGACAAGCTATTTAACGGATCGATATCAGGTCGAATCGAAAGCGGCGGAAAGCGCCGCTCATCTGTCTGCCGGCCGGGTCGGATTTGCGATTTCCCTCTTAAAAGAACCTGAAAAAGCGGAACAAATGAATAGAACAGCCGCGGAATGCCTTGAAATGTTCTCACAGAATACCCGCGAACGATTTCGATATGCTTCCAATTTTAAGGATTTTAAAAAAAGAACGGAATTACGGGAGGTATTACATGTTTGGCAATCTGTCATGCGGGATTTACTGTTGCTTTCTACCGGCGGTAAACTGACCGCTCAATCGCTCACTTTTATTGATCTCTGTTCGGAATCGGCTTCGGTAGCCGCCAAATATTCAACCGAACAATTTCGCGAATTGATCCGGCATTTGAATCGGTCTTTGGAATATTTGGATGCAAATGTCAGTCCGCAACTGTTGTTGGAAGAGTTGCTGCTGAATTTTCCGTCATGATCCGGAGAAAAATTTTTACGGTCGCAAAGCTTTGTTCAGATACTTTCGGTAACGATCATTCCTCTTAATTTTTTAACCACCTGCAAGAACTTTATCTCATCCCTCAATTCGGGCGACCGCGGGCGTTGAAAGGGGATTTCCAACTCGTGAATAATCTGTCCGGGGCGTTTGCTGAAAACGGCTACCCGATCCGCTAACAAAACCGCTTCCGTAATCGAATGGGTTACCATCAGAACGGTCGGATGAAACGTTTCCCAGGTCTTCAAAAGTTCTAACCCCATCTGATCACGTGTCAGAGCATCCAAGGAACCAAACGGCTCATCCAAAAGAAGCAGTTCCGGTTGTTGGACTAAAGCGCGGGCGATCGCAACCCGTTGTTTCATCCCACCCGATAAATTTTGCGGCCACTCGTATTCGAATCCGTTCAGTCCGACCCGACGAATCCAGTTTCCGGCTTGAGAGAGCGCTTCTTTTTCGCCGGCTCCCCGAATTTTAAGCGGGAGCGCTATATTTTGGATGACATTCATCCATGGGAGTAAATTGGAACTCTGAAAAACGATGGCACGGTTGGGATTTTGCCCGTCGGCAAAAGTTACTTTTCCCTGTGTGGGAACCAACACATCCGCCAATATCCGCAGTAAAGTACTTTTCCCTGAGCCGGAAGGACCGATGATACAGACAAATTCCCGATCGTAAAGCGTCAGATTAATATCACTTAAAGCTTGCAGTCCGCCGTTTTCCGATGGGAAAGTCATTCCGAGATTTTCGGTGGAAGCGATCACTTTTCGCAAAGAGTACCTGCCGGCTACGGTAAAAACTCGTTGGTAAACGAACCGCTCATATCAAAATCGGACTTCAGCAGCTTCATCTGTTTCATAACTTCAACCATTTTTTCCCATGCGGCCGCATCCGTTGTACCGAGCGGTGTTTCGGAAGACGGACTTTGATATAACGCTATGGATTGAATTAATATTTGTTTCTGTAATTCCTGGTTTTCGGCATTTGCCAAATTATCGACATATTTTTTACAGATTTCGTAAGCCTGATCGGGATTTTGTCGAGTCCATTGAATTCCTTTCAGAAAAGCACGCGTCATTCTCCGGACAAGTTCCGGGTTCTCACGAATGGTTTTTTCATTGGTGATCAAACCGTTACTGACCATCGGGACAGTATCGGCAACCCGAATAAGGTTAATCTCATATCCGAGTGCTTTCAATTGTTCGGGTTCGTTCGCAATATAAATTACCGCAGCATCGATTTTTCCGCTGATCAGCAATTCCACTTGAGTATAACCTACCGTTTCCAACTGAATATCGGCATCCGTCATATTACTCTGCTGTAATAACGCTTCCAATCCGATATAGCTGGCTCCGGAGAGAACGGGTACACCTACTTTTTTCCCGCGCAAATCCTGCATTGAGATAATTCCCGCTTCTTTCAGCGAGACAATTCCCACCGGATATTGTTCATACCATTCCGCAATATAAGTCAGCGGAAGTCCCTGATTTCTGGCGAGCAGCACTTGTTCCCCGGAGCAAATGCCGAAGGGTATTTTGTTTGCGCCTACCAATGCGACGGTATCCGTTTCAAGGCTGTGATCCAGTGTGATTTTCAGATTTTCCCCGGCGAAATAACCGTTTTCAAGTGCGACATATAACGGAGCAAACTGAACGTTGGGGACAAATCCTACCGGTAATGAGAATTCTTCCGCAAAGACTCGGTTAGAACCGGTCATGAGAAACAAGACGGTTAATAGAACCGATAACAGCTTTTTAATGGTTTTATAAATCATTTTTCCTCCGATTTTCCGATTTATTGAACAGTCTGCCAACGTAAGGTTCGTTTTTCGATTGCCAGAATCAATACATAGAGCAAAATTGAAATGATCATCAACATAAATACCGCGACAAAAACCATTGCGGTATCGTACTGTCCTCTTGCGGTATTGATCAAATATCCCAACCCGGCATCCGCACCGGTCAGTTCCCCGACAACGGCTCCGATGACGGAAAGCGTCGCACTGATTCGTAATCCGCCGAAAACCACCGGCAGTGCAGCCGGAATTTCCAGGTATTTCAGTTGTGCTTTCCGGTTTGCATGCATTGATTTCATCAGGTCCAGAAAATTCCTTTGAATGTCACGTAAGCCGATAATGACGTTGATTTGAATGGGGAAAAAGACCACCAAAGCACAAATCAGAATTTTCGGCATTATTCCCGATCCGAACCAAATGATCAATAGGGGAGCTATCGCCGCCATCGGAATGGACTGAGACGCGACTATGTAGGGGAACAGAACATTTTCCGCAATCGGATGATGAGCTAACAGATATCCGGTCAGCAATGCCAGAATCGTACCGGTGATCGAACCGGTCAAAACTTCGACCAATGTAATTCCGGTATGATATAAAAGGACGCCGCTTGCGATCGATTCGATCAACCGGCTGAAAATTCGTGAGGGTGCCGGCAATATAAACGGGGGATAATTGAAAATCCGGACAAGAATTTCCCAAATGCATAAACCGGCACAAATCGATATCGGCGGGATTAGATGTCGGAGTGTATTTCCTTTGTTTCCGTATCTTTGCATAAAAAAAGCCCCTTTTTCTTCGGGGCTTCTGAAAGGATCCGATCTGTCACATCCCTTTTTTCATCCGGACTATACCGTCGATTCCGGAATTGCACCGGATCAGCTTGCGCTCGTGGATTATTACCACCGATCGGGAATCGGCTGCATCGGCAACCTCACCCTGCCCCAAAGGAAAAATATTATTTTCTGTTTTTTTTATTTTACCCTTTTTCTGTGATCAGTCAATTTTTATCCCGAAATCCGATGACCGTTTAAGAGTATGTTCGGATAAAATGAACTTAATTATGAGAATTTTCCGAAAAATCCTGTGACGGCGGTTAAATCTTGTTATGATTGAAATCGGATAAACGATAAAATATTCCCTTCTGAAACCAAATGATCGAGTGATGCGTTAATGAATTATTGAATATATAAAAAAGAGGGACTCCGTTTAGGGAGGGTTGAATGAAAAAGACGATTCTTGGGATCATAATTCTGATTCTTATATTGACCGGATGTCAATCCGAAGGAAACAAAACGCCGGCAGTGACCCTATCTGCCGAGCAAGTGCAATTATGGGCTCAGCAGACAATTCAGGCGATGGTTTCTTCAAATACAACCAAAACCGCTGTTGTGTTGATTCCGCAGGCAAGTCCGACAGCCACGCCGACGGTTATCCGGCCGACTATCGCAATTCCGACAATTGTGATTTCGCAACCGACCGCACGACCTGTGATTCCGACAATCAGTTATGTTCAGCCTGTGCAAAAAGTTTGTGATCAAATGGGTTTTGTGGCGGATGTGACCGTTCCCGATAATACGATTATGCAGCCCAATCAAGTTTTTCAAAAGGTCTGGCGCATTCAAAATACCGGGACTTGCACTTGGACGACGAGTTACCAGTTTGTTTTCGACAGCGGATATCAGTTGGGAGCGCCCTCGGCGATTAATTTACCGCGCAATGTGCTGCCGAACGAAACGATCGATATCAGCGTTGACATGCAAGCACCGAGTGTAAACGGGACTTATCAAGGCTTTTGGAAAATGCGGAACCCCTCGGGAATAAAGTTCGGAACTGCGGCGACACAATCGGGAAATGACAGTGTTTGGGTAAAAATTATTGTCAATCAAGGTGCGGATTCGGGTTTCGTTCCCACTTCCTATCCCGGTTATATCGGAAACGGAACCTGTTCAATTATCAGCATGTTTCCGACTTCCGCCGATTCTTTTTATGCAGGACAGGAGACCGATTTTACCGTTACGGTGCGGAATGAATCGGACACCGTTTGGACAGCTTCGGATTTTGATATCGCTTTTATCGGCGGAACGAATATGCTCAAACGACCTGACGGTATTCGGTTCGATCTTAAGAGTGACGTCTATCCCGGCCAGACATTAACTTTCGGCTTGGATATCATTACCCCGTCGGGTTATGGCACTTATACGATGGAATGGGGTGTGGTTCGAAATAATGAGATTCTGTGTCCTATTTATTTTACGGCAAATGTAAATAAGTAAGCGATTCAAAATCGATTTGCGAGGGCATTCTTCATCGGATGCCCTCTTTTCTTTTATAGATTCGTAACGATAAAATCGGCGAAAAGAATGAGAAATTGAAAAAAATTGTTTCGCCGGATTTTATATCTTTTATAACTCTACATATCGATCAATTTTTCCCTGAACGAAAGAAAAGCGGGTTATAATATCTGCGCATAAATCATAAAAAAGACGTATTTTTATAATTTGAATGCGAGTTTAAGAAAAGGGGTTCCTTATGTATAAGACACATACTTGTGGTGAGCTGCGGATTTCGGATGTCGGAAAGACTGTGACATTGGCCGGTTGGGTTCACCGTTATCGAGATCACGGGGGCATTTATTTTATTGATTTACGGGATCGGTTCGGATTAACTCAAGTAGTCATCAATCCCGAAGATTCACCCGAATTATCCAAGTTGGTCGCGGACGTTCGGGTTGAATGGGTTCTTCAGGTAATCGGAGAAGTCCGCGCCCGTCCGGCTGATGCAAAGAATCCCAATCTTGATACCGGTGATATTGAAGTCTATGCTTCCGAAATCAATGTTTTGAACACCTGCAAACCACTTCCTTTTTCGATCAATAAAGAAGAAAACACAGATGAAACATTAAGATTAAAGTATCGATTTCTCGATTTACGTCGTGAACGAATGCAAAAAAATCTGATTCTCCGGCATAAGATCATTAAATATATGCGGGATTATCTGGATGCCAAAGATTTCCTTGAAATCGAGACACCGATTTTATTTAAAACAACACCCGAAGGAGCTCGGGATTATTTGGTTCCTTCCCGGATTTACCCCGGAGAATTCTATGCTCTTCCGCAAAGTCCGCAACAATTGAAACAGTTACTTCAGGTTGCCGGTGTGGAACGATATTTTCAAATTGCCCGTTGTTTTCGTGATGAAGATCAACGGGGTGACCGCCAACCCGAATTTACACAGTTGGATTTGGAAATGTCATTTGTCGAGCGCGATGATATTCTGGATTTGATGGAAGATTTATTCACGAAGATGTGCGAAGATTTGGTCCCTCAGAAGAAGATCCTGTTCAGCCCCTGGCCGAAATTAACTTATCAGGAAGCTATGGATCGTTTCGGGAAAGATGCACCCGATTTGCGCTTCGGAATGGAATTGGTGAATATCAGTGATTTGGCGAAGGATTGTGGCTTTACCGTTTTTGAAAGTGCTATCAAAGACGGCGGCAGTGTCCGCGGAATCAACGCAAAAACGTTGGGAGAATACACTCGAAAACAACTGGACGAATTGACCGACCAGGTAAAACTCTGGGGCGGCAAAGGGTTAGCCTATGTAAAAATCAGTGAGTCGGGAGAAGAAAGTTCTCCATTCAAAAAATTTTTCTCGAGCGAGAAATGGGAAGAATTGTTGAAACGAATGGAAGCCGAGAAAGGCGATTTGCTCCTGTTTGTAGCCGACAGCAAGCCGGCTGTGGTGTATGACTGTCTGGCGCGATTGCGAGTCATGCTGGGAGATCGCTTGGGACTTCGTGACAATAACAAATTGGCATTTTGCTGGATTGTTGATTTTCCGCTGTTTGAATGGTCCGAAGAAGAACAACGTTGGGATGCAACCCATCATCCCTTCACCCGTCCCAAGAAAGAGGATTTTGATTTACTTGATACTGACCCGGGGAAAGTTCGCGGGGATCAGTATGATATGGTTTTGAATAACTATGAATTGGCATCCGGATCCATCAGAATCCATGAACGATGGCTGCAGGAAAAAGTATTTGATCTGATCGGATTACCGCGTGATGTGGCTCGCGATCGATTCCACCAAATTATGGATGCGTTTGAATATGGAGCGCCGCCGCACGGAGGAATCGCTCCCGGAATCGATCGTTTTGTCATGCTGATGGCGGATGAACCGAACATTCGCGAAGTAATTGCATTCCCGAAGAACAATGCCGCTCGCGATATAATGAGCGGTGCGCCTTCACCTGCCATGGAAGGACAATTACGGGAATTACATATTAAAGTCGTCTATCCGGAAGAAGAAAAGAAATCCTGATTTTTCTTTTATAAGATCATCGGGGCTGTCTGAAAACTCGGGCAGCCCCTTTTCGTTTACGGCGGGAGAAAAAAGCGGTTGGAATCATTCTTTTTCCCCGATTCTTCGCTGAATTTCTGAGATTTGCTTGAAACGGGATTATTATTCTTGCGGCAGGGGAGATTCCCGGAATCAAGCGGTAAAGGAGTTTTATTTCTCATGATCATGGAAATTGTCTTTTGGCAAATGTTAACGTTATTCATAATCATCGTAGTGGGTTTGATATGTGGCCGCACTCGAGTTATTACCGAAAGCGAAACAAAAGGCATTTCCGGGCTGATCATTAATGTCTTCAATCCGGCATTGGTTTTTTCAAGCGTGATTAACAATCGGGGAAGAGTTCAGGATAATATGCTCCAATCGATTACGATTATTGCAATTGCCATGTTTGCCGGGTTGATCCTAATCGGAATTGTGACAGCCGGTTTTTTTTCAAAAGATAAAGATCAGCAAATCATGTATAAACTGATGCTTGCTTTTCCGAATGTCGGTTATATCGGTATCCCGCTTATCAATTCCATTTACGGCCCTTCCGCTTCCATTTATGTGGCGATCTTTATTCTGCTGTTCAATATTGTCATATATACCTACGGTATCGCTTTGTTGAAAGGTAAAACGGGAAAAAGACTTTCTGTCGAGAATCTGAAAAGCATTCTCAATATGGGCACCATTTCCTGTCTGGTTACCCTTTTGTTTTTTATTTTTGGAATTCCCGTACCGGAGATTGTGAAAACGCCGATCACTTATTTGGGGAATTGTGCCACTCCGTTGGCATTGATGTCTGTCGGTTTTTCTCTCGCCAATGCAAAATTTCCGGATGTCTTTCTGGATAAACGACTCTACCTTTTTTCCGCCTTTAAACTTTTGTTTTTGCCGGCTATCGGGGTTTTGTTACTGAAGCTGTTCTCACTACCCGAGCAGGTTATCGGTATCAGCGCAATTATGTTTGCCATGCCGACCGGAAACCTTCCGGTTATCCTGGCGAATCGATATGATGTGAACAGTGATATTTGCTCGAGCGCTATTATTATCACAACGCTCCTGTCGGTTTTGACGATCCCGTTGATTGCCGGATTAATCTGAAACGTTATATGTTCTATTGAGGTGAGCCGGTCTATGTTAATCGGGGTTATCGTAAATGCGGCAGCCGTTGCAATCGGCGGAATATTGGGAAGTTTCCTTCGTAAAGGTATTCCCGAGAAAATGAATCAGTTGATGATGCAAGGCTTAAGCCTTTGTGTACTGTATGTGGGAATCAGCGGATCATTGGAAGGAAATAACACGATTGTCGTTGTATTGTCCGTTGTGTTCGGAGCCGTTATCGGTGAGTTATTCAATCTCGATGGAAAACTTCAATCATTTGGGAATTTTTTGCAATCCAAAGTAAAAAGTGATAATCCCATTTCAGAAGGATTTATTACCTGCAGTCTTTTTGTCTGCGTTGGTGCCATGGCAATTGTCGGTTCATTACAAAGCGGTTTAACCGGAAATAACGAAACACTATTTACCAAAGGGTTGATCGACGGTATTATTGCGATGATTATGGCTTCCACGATGGGAATCGGGGTTGCTTTTGCCGCCATTCCGTTATTTATTTATCAGGGAATATTGACTGTGTCGGCGGGAGCGATTTCAGGATATCTGACAATGGATGTGATTAATGAAATAACCTGTACGGGGTCGTTATTGATCATAGCCATCGCATTCAATATGTTGAAACTCACGAATATAAAAACGGCCAATTTGTTGCTTGCTCCGTTTTTGCCGATTTTATTTTGCAGATTTTTTTGATTCTAAGGTAAAAATCACTTTTTAAGATCTTCCGATTTACAACGTTTTTCCGATATGATAGAATCATTTCTATCATATAGATAAATATCGATATCATAGAAATGATTCTATATGATGAGGAAGGTAATTCATGGATGATGTCTATAGTGAGTATGCCCCGATTTTTAAGGCTTTATCGGATGAAACTCGCTTAAAAATTGTCGATATGTTGTCCTGTGGGGAGATGTGTGCTTGTGATATTTTAACGGAATTCAATATTTCCCAGCCGACACTCAGTTATCATATGAAGATTTTATCCGACAGCGGTTTGGTACTTTCGAAGAGAGACGGAGCATGGATGAAATATTCGATTAATCAAGAGAAGTCCAATACGGTCATTGACTTCCTCAGCCGTCTGATAAAAGAAAAAGACGATTGTATTTGCAAAAAATATCGGTGGAATTCCAAATAATAAAGAAGGATTTTTACTTATGAATACAAAGTCGGAAAATATCGGAATCGGATTTTTCCAAAAATATTTATCGATTTGGGTTATTTTATGTATGGTTGCCGGCATTTTGATCGGAAAATTTCTTCCGGGGATACCGGCATTCTTCGGCAGGTTCGAATATGCAAACATTTCGCTACCGACAGCGATTCTGATATGGGTGATGATTTATCCGATGATGTTGAAAGTAGATTTTCAAAGCATTAAAAATGTCGGTAAGAATCCAAAAGGTTTATATATTACCTGGATTACCAACTGGTTCATTAAACCCTTTACGATGTTTGCGATCGGATCTTTTTTCTTTTACGTTGTGTTTAAAAACATTATTCCTGCGGATCTCGGGAAACAGTATTTAGCGGGCATGGTATTGCTTGGTGCTGCGCCTTGTACGGCTATGGTTTTTGTTTGGAGCACCTTAACCAAGGGAGATCCGGCTTATACCGTTATACAAGTGGCAACGAATGATTTGATAATTTTGGTTGCATTTGTTCCTATCGTAAAATTCTTGCTGGGAATTAGCAATGTAACCGTTCCATGGAACACTTTGATCTTATCGGTTTTATTGTTTGTGGTGATTCCGCTTGCGGGTGGTTTCCTGACCAGAGTGACGGTCATCAAAAACAAGGGCGTCGATTACTTTGAAAATATTTTTCTCCATAAATTTGATCAGGTAACGATAATCGGATTGCTCTTAACTTTAATCCTATTATTTTCTTTCCAAGGACAAACGATTTTGAGGAATCCGCTACATATTGTGCTGATCGCAATTCCCTTGATAATTCAAACTTTTTTGATTTTCTTTATTGCTTATTTTGCTTGTCGTCGAGCAAAATTACCCTATTCGATTGCCGCACCGGCCGGAATGATCGGTGCTTCAAACTTCTTCGAACTGGCGGTTGCGGTTGCCATCGCTTTGTTTGGAATGGATTCTCCCGCTGCCTTGGCTACGACAGTCGGTGTATTGACTGAAGTGCCTACGATGCTGATCTTGGTTAACATTGCAAACAATACACAACATTGGTTTCCGGCTTTAGAAATAAGTTTAAAGAGAGCTTCCGAGAAATCATATTAGGCACATTACGGATTTTTGAACATTCTTAAAGGATTATTGACAGATGGAACAGAATAAAAATAAAACACAAAAAATAATCATTGAAAAGTATTCGGCGATCGCGAACCGAGACCTTCACACCGGTTGCTGCGCAAGCAGCGGATGTTGCGGTTCTTCTGTTACTGTTGACATAACCGAAGCTGCTTTGCGAAACGGTTATTCCAAAGAAGAATTATTATCGGCTCCGATGGAAGCCAATATGGGTCTCGGATGCGGAAATCCCCTGGCTATAGCCGCCATCCGAGAAGGTGAAATTGTATTAGATCTCGGTAGCGGGGGCGGATTTGATTGTTTTCTTGCCGAAAAGATGGTCGGTAAAGACGGTTATGTCATCGGAATTGACATGACTCCCGAAATGGTTTTATTGGCCAGAGAAAACGCAAAGAAAATGGGATGCACAAATGTGGAATTCCGTCTGGGAGAAATCGAACATCTTCCGGTGGCGGACGGTTTGGTGGATGTAATTATTTCAAATTGTGTAATCAACCTTTCTCAATCAAAGGATCAGGTTTTTGCGGAAGCTTATCGTGTGCTGAAACCGGGTGGGAGATTATCTATTTCGGATATTGTTGCCACAGCCGAGCTGCCGGAGGAAATAAAGAAGGATCCGGATATGTTAACGGGCTGCATCGCAGGTGCCGAAGATGTGAATAAGATTCAAGAAATGTTACAGCGAGCCGGTTTTAAAAATATTCGCTTAACCCCTAAAGATAACAGCAAGGAGATTTTAAAATCCTGGATACCCGGAAACAATGCGGAAGATTATGTCGCTTCTTTTCTGATCGAAGCCGTTAAGGAATAATCCAGATCGAAAAGAATCCCCCAAGGTTGCGGTTAGAAAATCATCCGAATCGTTATCTCGAAAAATCGTCAATGAGAATTTCAAAAGAATTATCGGAGAAAACTGATTAGCAACGCGATATTAAGACCGGTTACGATCAACCCGATGATCATTAAAAGGATGAAATTCCCCTTGGAATTGGCGAACTTTCCCATCACTTTTTGGGAACTGGTTAAATAAATCTGTAAAAAGATCGTCCAAGGCAACTGGATGCTGAGCAACATTTGTGAATAAACCAATCCCATGAACGGATCCCGGATGAAGAAAATCACGACCAGCGCTAACAGAAAGACGGCGATGACTCCGCCTCGAGAATGAATATCGTGAATATCATAATGTTCTTTAAACATTCCAGCGAAGATCGTTCCGCCTGCCATTCCGGCGGTTATCGAGGATGAAATGCCCGCCAACAGCAGCGCGATGGCAAAAATCACCGAAGCGCCGTTCCCCAACAACGGCTTGAGCATAGCGCCTGCCGTATCCAATGCGCTGACATGGATGCTGTTAGCAAAGAAGGTTGCAGCAGCGACCAGAATCATAGCGCTGTTGATCGCCCAACCGATCAGCATTGAAACAATCGTATCCAAGAATTCATAGTTCAGTTGGTGTCTGATAACCTCATCATCTTTCAAATTCCATTGACGGCTTTGGATAATTTCGGAATGAAGATAAAGATTATGAGGCATGACCACCGCACCCAGCACACTCATTATGACAGGTATCGATCCGGCGGGAATTGATGGTTTCACCCAGCTGATAACTGCCTGCCCCCAATCGACATTTACCAAGATAATCTCGATAATGAAAGAGAGACCGATCAGAGAAACAAAACCGATGATCCAACGTTCCAGCAATTTATAAGAGTTAGTCAGTAATAATGTGAGAGAAAGCGCCGTAACCAGGATCGCGCCAATTTTTAACGGTAGGTTAAAAATCATTTGGAGTGCTATTGCACCGCCCAATATTTCTGCCATCGCTGTAGCGGCTGTTGCCAATAATGCCGTGGTCAGGAGAAATCGGCTGAGCCAAGGTTTAACGTATATGGAGGAGGCTTCCGAAATACAATAACCGGTCGCAATTCCCAAATGTGCCGCATTATGTTGCAAAATGATCAGCATGAAAGTGGAAAGGGTAACCATCCAGAGTAGTTTATAACCATAATCGGACCCGGCTGCAACATTAGAAGCCCAATTCCCGGGATCGATAAATCCAACCGTCACCAAAAGACCGGGGCCAATGTATTTCAAAATTTCCAATCCGGACATCGATCGTTGATGTTCTAATCGCTTGATTCGTTCACGTATGGAATTCATCATAGTCGGTTTTCCCCTTTCCGATTCGTTCTTTCCGTCCGCTATTCTGACTAAAGGAACTCCTTCTATACAGCGGTTCCTCTGACGGATAGTGTTATCTGTATGAAAAGTATTTTAACGTCAAATCTTCATTTCTGAGGTTGAGTCTTCGAGTACATTTTTTTGTGAAGAATCAGACTTCTTACGAAATCTTTATTCTGAAAGAATCGGTAAATCGTATTCGAATTTATTTTCATTCCGGCGGAAATAAAATTTCTGCGAAATGGATATTTTAAATTATTTATTTTTGCGGTTTGCGATATGCATATGCGACCCAGTCCGCAATCTGGCGCTTCTCAAGAAATTCAAGCCCTTGCGCTTTGGCTGCGTTCCGAATTTTCTCATCCTGTTCTTCGAGAATACCGCTGAGCAGAATCACCCCTCCCGGAGTGATCAGGTCCGCCATTCCTTGGTCAAATAATTGAATCAGGATGGGCGTCAGGATATTGGCCGTAACCAGAGGAGCTTGCCTGATGGAACATGCTCCGTTTAAAATTTCCCGAACAGTACCTTTGAAAAGTTCCAGCTTGTCTGCCACTCCGTTATTCTCGGCGTTCTCACGACTGCTTTGCATGGACTCGTTGTCGATATCCACTCCCAAAGCGTGACGCGCGCCAAGTAGTAACGCTCCAATGGAGAGTATTCCTGAACCGCACCCCATATCGATGATATCTTGATGGGGAACGACATATTTTTCAACCATCGCCAGACATAACTGAGTGGTCGGATGAGTACCCGTTCCGAAAGCCATGCTGGGATCAATTTTTATCGCGATGCGTTCGGGCTCAATGGATGGCATCCAAGCGGGAAGGATCAAAAGCTTTTCGCCGATCAGAATCGGACAGTAGAATTTTTTCCAAGCCGCCATCCAGTCTTCGTCTTCAATAAACTTAAATTCCGGCTCCGGAACGGCAGTGATGCGCCCTAAATACCAAAGGCCTTCCAGAATTCGTTGTCGTTTTTCTTCCGTCGTTTCATCCACCGGAAGATAACCGGTTACCAGACAAGGGCCGAACGGCGTTCCCACATCCTCCGCATCGTTATAGTCTACGCCCTGTTCCACGACAACGCCGTTTTCGGCGTAGCGTGATAACACTTCTGCAACGGCTTCCGCCGTCTCACTGTCTACGATAACACTGATTTCGAGCCAGGCGGGATCAGCCATTTAGCGCATCCTTGAGACGATCCCAAAAACTTTTTTCCTGAGGAATGACTTCCGTCCCCATAGTTCCGGCTAACTGTTCCATCAAATCCCGTTGTTCGGGTGTCAGAGAATTTGGTATTTCAACGTTAATGACCACTTTTTGATCTCCTCTTCCGCTGCCCTGCAAACGAGGAATTCCTTTTCCTTTTAAGGTAAATACTCTTCCGGGCTGGGTTCCTGCTGGAATTTTAAGTTTTTCCGTACCGTCGATAGTAGGTACATCGATCTCATCACCGAGGGTCGCTTGAGCGATATTGATGTTCATATCCAGTTGAATATCCGCATCTTTCCGATGGAAATACTTATGAGGGTTAACGCGGATATCCACATAAAGATCTCCGCTGGGTCCGTTGTTATCACCCGGTTGGCCTTCCCCCGACAATCGAATGCGTGTGCCTGTATCCACTCCGGCGGGGATGGATACCACCTTTTTTACGGTTTTCCGTTCGAGACCGCGTCCATGGCATTGCGTGCAGGGGGTGCTGATGATCTCTCCCCGTCCGTTACAGGTGGGGCAGGTTGAAACCTGTACCATAGAACCGAACATGGTTTGACGATTTGTTTTAATTTCACCGGTACCGTTACAGGTGTAACATCGTTGGGGCGAAGTCCCCGGTTCGGCTCCCGTTCCGTGACAGCGCGAACACTTTTCATCGCGGGAAAATTGAACTTCTTTATCGACTCCGAAGCATGCTTCTTCAAATTTCAAAGTGATGGTCGTCTGCAGATCCGCCCCCCTTCGCGGGGCATTGCGTTGGCGCGATGAATATTGTGTGGAACCGAAGCCGCCAAATCCTCCGAATCCGAAAAGATCACTGAGGATATCGGAAAGATCAACCTGAGTATAATCGAATCCGTTCCCTACGCCGCTGACGCCGGCTTTCCCATATCGATCGTATGCAGCTCGTTTATCCGGGTCGGAAAGGACCTGATAAGCTTCGTTGATCTCTTTGAATGTTTCCTCCGCCCCGGGGTCTTTGTTAATGTCCGGATGATATTTTCTTGCGAGGTTTCGGAAAGCTGTTTTTAATTCATCAGAGTTGGCATTTCTGCCGACTCCCAAGACTTCATAATAATCTCGATCTTTTACCATTAATTTACCACTTCTCGATCATAAAAACTTCCCGGTAAAAACCGGGGATGACGGAACAACAAATCGCTGTACCGTATCCTTATTATTATAAAGGTTCGCGGTACAGCGATTATTCTTTTTACCGAACTAAGTGATTACATACTACGGAATTCACCGTCAACAACATCATCATTCCCGTCATTCCCTGTCGGAGGGTTTTGACCTGATGCACCGCTGCCTTGATCCGATTGAGACTGTCCGGCACTGGGTTGCTGTTGCTGATACATGATGTTTCCGATGTCTTGAATCATCTTATTCAATTCATCCGTCATCCGTTTCATCGTATCGAAATCCGTTCCGTTGAGGATATTCTTCAATTCACCGGCTTTCGATTGGATGTTGGACTTCATATCAGCCGGGATTTTATCCCCGTTTTCCTCCAACAACTTTTCAGCTGTATAGACGGCGTTATCCGCATTGTTTTTGATCTCGATGCCTTCCTTGCGTTTTCGGTCTTCTTCCGCATGGATCTCGGCTTCCTTACGCATTCGCTCCACTTCGGCTTCGGTCAGTCCGGATGACGCGCTAATCGTAATATTCTGGCTGCGGTTGGTAGCCTTATCCACCGCCGTCACTTTCAAAATACCGTTTGCATCGATATCAAAGGTGACTTCAATTTGCGGAACGCCGCGTCGAGCCGGCGGAATTCCGTCCAAGATAAATTTCCCGAGGCTCTTATTATCGGCTGCCATCGGACGTTCGCCTTGCAGGACGTGAATTTCGACAGAAGTTTGTGAGTCTGCCGCAGTCGAGTAGATCTGGGTCTTTTTCGCCGGAATGGTGGTATTCCGTTCGATCATCGGAGTTGCAACTCCACCCATCGTCTCGACCGACAGGGTCAGAGGTGTCACGTCCAACAACAGAATATCGTTCACTTCTCCGCCGAGGACTCCGGCTTGAATGGCCGCACCGACCGCCACCACTTCATCCGGGTTCACGCTCTTGTTCGGTTCCTTACCGAATTCACGTTTTACCGCTTCCTGGACCGCCGGCATACGGGTCATACCGCCAACCAAAACGACTTCATTGATATCGCTGGTCTTCAGATTCGCATCCCGTAATGCATTACGGACAGGTTCCAAACTCCGTGCGATCAGATCGGAAGTTAATTGTTCAACCTTTGCACGTGTTAAGGTCATCACCAGGTGTTTCGGACCGGTGGCATCGGCTGTAATATACGGTAAGTTGATTTCCGTCTGCATCGTCGATGAGAGTTCGATTTTTGCTTTCTCAGCCGCTTCCTTCAACCGTTGCAGCGCTTGCCGATCCTGGCGCAAGTCCATGTTGTTTGCTTTCTTGAATTCATCGATCAGATAATCCATAATACGCTGATCGAAGTCATCGCCGCCTAAGAAGGTATCCCCCGATGTAGACCGTACCTGGAATACACCGTCCCCCACATCCAGGATGGAGATATCGAATGTACCGCCACCCAAGTCATAAACTGCAATCAATTCATTGGTTTTCTTATCCAAGCCGTAAGCCAGTGAAGACGCAGTCGGTTCATTAATGATTCTCAGCACTTCCAAGCCGGCGATTTTTCCGGCGTCTTTGGTTGCATTCCGCTGACTGTCATTAAAATAAGCGGGAACCGTAATAACCGCCTGAGTAATTTTTTCGCCCAAATATGCTTCGGCGTCAGCTTTCATTTTTGCCAAAATCATGGCTGAAATTTCCGGTGCCGAATATTCTTTCCCGTCCAACACCACTCTCACATCTCCGTTGGGTGCTTTTGTAACTTTGTACGGAATTCGGCTTAAAGTCTTTTGGACTTCCGGATCGTCGTATTTTCGTCCCATGAACCGTTTGATTGAGAAAATCGTGTTTTCCGGATTGGTTATTGCCTGGTTACGGGCAACACGTCCCACCAATCGTTCATGATTCTTATTGACAGCAACAACCGACGGGCAAATTCGTTCTCCCTCTGCGGTCGGAATTACTGTCGGCTCGCCACCGACCATGACAGCCATAACTGAGTTTGTAGTTCCTAAGTCAATACCTATAATTTTTCCCATATTTATTCTCCTATTTCGCTACGCGTACCAGAGCGGGTCTGATGACGCGGTCTCCTAACATATATCCGTTTTGTAATACTTCAATAATTTTTCCCGATTCAACATTCGGGTCTTCTTCGTGCGAAATTGCCTGATGATATCTCGGATCGAATTCTTGCCCTTCCGCCTCAATTTTCTTCAATCCTTCGTTTTGATTGATTGATTCGAATTTTCGCAGAATCAGTTCGATCCCTCGGATCCAATTGGTCGGATCCTCTCCCTCTTCGGGTTTATTTCGCATAGCTAATTCCAAATCATCTAAAATGACCAAGTATTTTTTTAGCAGTTCAGCTTTATAGTTTTGCTGTAAGATCTCCTGCTCACGGTCAATCCTTTTTTTATAATTTATAAAATCTGCGCGCTCTCTTTGCCAACTCTCCAGATTCTCCTTTTCTTTTTGCTGAGAACGATGAAGCTTTTCCTTCATCTCATCCACTTCGGCTTTAGAAAGGACGAGCACTTCTTCGCAGCCGTCGGATGCTGAAAAATCAGGGTTTTTTTCAACTTCAACGTTTTTATCGTTGATTTCAGTATTTTCAGCACGCTCATCTTTTTCCGGAATTTCTCTGTTATCTTTTTGATCTCTACTCTTTTTCGCCATATCTATTCCCTGTATTTTTTTTATTCTATCCGCTTGAATAGTTTTTTTTTTATCCGAGCGATTCCGAAACAAGATCGCTGAGCAATCCAGCAATAAATCGAACCGTCGGGATGTTTCGGCTGTACGGCATACGCATTGGTCCGATCACACCTACCGTACCGGTCAATGTGTCCGGTAAACCGTATCTCGCTAAAACCATCGAACAGTTTCTCAAATTTGCCAACAACCCTTCTCCGCCGATCAGTACCTGAACACCGCCGATCTTCTGATCCCATGTCGTTCTCGAAAGAAAGCTCTGCAGGGCAGGTCTTTCTTCCAGAATTTTCAACGCTCGGCGCGCATCTTCCGATTCCGAAAATTCCGGTTCGGCTAAGACGTTACTGATACCGTCGGTATAGACTTCTCCGGCTTTCATTGCATCTGTTTCGTACATCGCATTTAATACATTTTTCAAAATCAGCTCCATTAAAGGGTCTCTTGACTTCTCAATTTGACTTTCCTTGCGAATTTGCTCGGTAGTCATGCCTTTATATCGCTGATTAATTTCATTCGCAATCACAGTCAATTCATTTTGCGATGTTTGCTCATCAAGCGTTATGAATCGCTGTTGCATTTGGCCGCCGTCCAAAACGAGCACTAACAGGATCTGCTTCCCTGTGATTCCGATCACAGCAACGTGCTTCAATCCGTTCCGAACCGGCATCGGGGCAGAGACGACCGAAATCGCTTTGGACTGCACCGCGAGAATCGATGCCGCCAGTTTCATCCATCCGTCTATTCCCTGTTCCTGCTGGGTTTGGAAAAACTGATGCTCGATCATCCTTCGATTCTCTTCGGATAATTCTTGCGTTTGCATCAGCGTTCCGACAAAATATCGGTACCCTTTTTCGGTCGGCACTCTTCCGGCTGAGGTGTGCGGTTGACGTAAAAAGTTCATTTCCGTCAGAGCAGCCAATTCGTTTCGGACCGTGGCGGGGCTGAAATCCAACCGGAATTTTTCGACAAGTCTCTTAGAACCCACGGGTTTCGCGGTTTTTGTGTAGTCATGGACTACCAAACTAAGAATTAATTTTTGCCTTTCCGTCAAAGTTTCCATTTTCGCCCCGTTAGCACTCTTGCGATTAGAGTGCTAATCAAACCTACAGTATAATACCACGCCAAAAAATGACCGTCAAGCATTTATGAAGTTTTCTAACGAAAGGTTAACAAATATTTAAAAAGGGATTTCGAATCAAATTCTCCAGAAAACGGTCCCCTCGGGCAGGTCTTCGGGTTCGATTATTCCTCTGGTATCCAAGATAACTACCGGTTTTCTCATTTCATTGATCCATTCAAGCGGATTAAAATCCTTTGAAATTTTGTTGAGAATGAGAAGCGCATCTGCGGAAGTTACAGCTTCTCTAAAGGAATCGACTTTAAAAGGATGGCGGGTGGCGACGTTTTTGTCATAAGCGGCTACCTTGGCACCGGATCGGATCAGTAAATTGCAGATCATTACAGCCGGACTCAGCCGATCATCCGGTGAAAAATCTTTCATGGCGAGTCCCGCTACCGCGATTTTTGCCCCCGCGATCGATTTGCCAGCAGCTTGCAAGAGTTCTTCGGTTTTATCCGCGAAAAATTGCGGTAAGCGATCATTTTGCTGTCTCGCCAATTTCAACAAAGGCAATTCGATTCCTAATTCATCGGCTTTGACGTTGAGATAGTGGAAGGCATTCGGAATGCAGTAACCGCCCACCCCGGGTCCGGGAGTCAACAAATTGACCCGCTTGTGTGTATTGGCTAATCGGATGATTTCCATGATATCCATTCCGGCTGCTTCGGCAAATCGGGCAAATTCCTGAACTATGGCTATATTTGCGTCCCTCTGCAGATTTTCCAGTACTTTTGATGTTTCTACCGCCATGACGGAATCAGAGCGGATGATATCGGCTTTACTGATCATGCGGATGATTGCCGAAGCTTTATCAAAACTTTTTTCATCCGGAGCGCCGATCAGAGTCGGCATTGTCTCAAATTCTTCAAAAGCTTTCCCTTCCGCAATTCGTTCGGGAACATAAGCAAAAAAGAAATCAACCCCGGCTTTCATTCCGGATTTTTCCTCAAATATCGGCTTGCAAAAATTCTCTGTGGTACCGGGAATGACTGTGCTGCGAATAAGGATCAGACTGCCTTTTTGAAGGTTTTCTCCGATCGTGTTGCAGGCGGCTTCAAAGTACTCGTAAACAGGAACACCCGAATCGATCGGTATCCCGACCGTTAAAACGATTACTTCCGATCGCCTGACAGCCTCGGCTCCGTTGTCGGTGATTTGATATGTTCCTTTTTGCAGCATGGTCTGAAGAATGGTTTGAATCGATTGGCCTTGATAGGTTTCCGTTTGTGCGGTGATTCCTTTTTTCAGATTGGAACAAACATCAGGGTCGCTATCGACGCCAATGACATGACACCCGTGAAGAGCAAAACTGAGTGCCAAAGGAAGCCCCACATATCCTTGTCCGATAACAGCAATCCTGTTAATTGTCATAAGTTTTCACATCCTTTAAAGACTTGAATTCATTTAGAGAGCCAAACCCATCAGCGGGACAATCATCTCTTGATCCGAAAGACCACCGTGTCTCGAATAGAGTTTATCCGGACGATTCGGCCACCAAAAATAAGCGTATCCGCGGGCTATGGCGACCCATTCACCAATCCGATTATCCAGATCGGGATGGAAAGCAGCGGTTCCAAATATACCGTCCGCAATCAGCTCCTGCCCGCTAACCAGGTAGAAATCATCCGGCCAAGTTTCTTCGATATAATTTCGGATCGCTGTTTCTTTGCCGGATTTCGGATAAAAATAGGTCAGCCGGTTTTCTCCACAAGGCATAATCATCAGATTATGCATCAGTTCCGGATGATTTTTAATATCCCGGTTAGGATCCGGTGTATTTTCGATATGGCCGTGATCTGCGGTGACCAGAACTAATGTCTTTCCGAAGTTTCCTCGGGACAAAGCTTGGACCGTTCTCGCTAGACCATCGAAAAAGGATCCCAGGTCGATGAAAATTCGATTGTCGTTCATCCCCATCAAATGATTATACGTATCCAGGTCATTCCAATAAACGGAGTCAAAAGTTACTTTTTCGCGATCCGCTTCCAACAGTTCTTTGACATTTTCCCATAAATCACCGAATCGCCTGTATGGGACGACGGAAACTCCGGCCATTTGTGCCCGAGTCAGATTGGAATGGGCGAGGGCAATCGGCATATGAGAGCGGCTAATGATTCCCCCTCCCATCAGATGATTTCCCAATGTCGGAACGGGAAGAATGGCTTCCGGAAGAATACCGGCATCCCCGATTAATCCGGGTTTGGAGCTGATCGACGAAGGAGAGTATTGGAGAAAATTGACGACCATTCCGAGGCTGCGCATCCAAGTCTCATATCCGACCAATCCATGAGTGCCGCCTGAAACGCCTGTCCAAAGAGAGGTTAACGCTGCGGCGGTGGCACTCGGGACAATACTGGTTAAAAGTCTTTCCGTTCCATATTCCGACATCAACCGCAGCCATAAGTTATCTGCCAAACGTTCCCGGATCATTCCCATCTGATAAGCGCCCAGACCGTCGACTATGACCAGGATGACATGCCGAAAGCGATCACCGTAGATTTTTTCGAAAGCTAAAGGCGGGAGCATTCCGGTGTTTTCAGATCCTAACCAATTGCAAATGCTTGCCGGTAAATTGGCGACGGAATATCCTTCATAAATCGGTAATGACATCTGTTTGTCGAGATATGGGCGTTCGGGCATCTTCCCCTTAATCTCGGAATAAGCATCTTTATAAAAGTCATACATGTTTTTTGCCATTTTTCTCAATCATTTTAATCGAAAAAAATGAATTTTTTTAACAGAGCGAATGGGTGACGAATAAATATGACGATAAAACGGTGTCATGTTTGAGAAACGATGCGCTGAAAATCAGAACAGTTATAATAAAACCAGTCAAATTCACAAACAGGTCCTGAAAATGGGGGCGGTTAAAAATGGATCAAAAAAATAAGCGAATTATTTCTCTGGTAATTTTAGCGGTTCTTATCCTTTCCTCCGGACTGAAACTTTATCGATCTCCATTGGATACCTATACTTGGACGGAACTCCTGATCAACTATGCCGCCGGCTTTATCCGCAGAGGATTGATCGGACGAATCGGTTACCTTGTTTCTCCCTATATATCCGTGAAATTTTTTCTTTCGGCTCTGATTACAATTTGCTATCTGCTTCATTTGATCGTGTATCTGCGAATTACCCGTAAGATCGATTTTCAGGATTGGCTTTTATTTACTTTCTCCCCGGTGGCTTTTTTATTCCCAATCTACAATTTCGATGCTTACGGACGGAAAGATGTTTTCCTGGTCTTGATTTTTATGATTGTTTTTTTGATGGTCTTAAAGAAAGTGAAATGGTCGATTTTAGTTCCGTCAACTCTGATACTCTACGAAATCGGAGTATTAATTCATGAATATGCTTTATTTTATTTTCCGTTTGTCGTTATATTGATATTCATTGTTTATAATAATCGTCCGAAACGGGACTTATATCTATTTTCGATTCTTTCATTGGCGTTTCTTTTGGGAAATCTGGGTTGGCTTTATGCTTTATCCAGACGTTATTACAACCTGGACTTGATTCCGCAATCTTGGGAAGGATTAATCGAAGACTACCATCTGACGATTCAAACCGGTGCGTTCGGTTGGTTGGGAGTACCCTTGAAGGAGGGCTTACAGCCTGTCTTTGACAAATTGAGTTATCCGCAAACCTTTTTCTCTTACCTTGCCGGTATGGCTCTTTCTGCGATCCCGATGGTATTATTGAATGCTCGCTATCACATCCTGAATAAGGTATCGGAATTTTTGGAAGACCGTAAGCGGTTACTCGTTTTCTCCGTGATTCTGCTGCTTTCCACCATGACGATTTTTATATTCAGTTCCGATTGGGGGCGATTAGCTTATTTGTATGGTTTTAATATCTATCTGAGTCTCGTTGTGCTCAAAGAGCACTTTTCTTGTGAAGATTCGGTCGCGGGAAGCACCGTTTTATCCGGCTATCAAACCGTTCAATGGATCGCCTTCTTTATTTTGTTTACGGGAACATGGTTCCTGAAAATGTATGTCGACGGTGGAAATATTGCCTTACAGCAAGGTTTGATTTTTAAAATTCTCGATTGGATTTCGATATAACCTCTCATTTTTATTGTTTTCCGTGATTCATGATAAAATAAAAACCGTTCAATTGCCCCCATCGTCTAGCGGCCCAGGACGTGGCCCTCTCAAGGCCAAAACGAGGATTCGAATTTCTCTGGGGGCACTTATTCTTTAATGATCCGATACTTTTCAAATAAAAGAGGTAAATTTGAAAGACATTTTTGTCTTAAAACGATGAAATTATGTCGGTATAAGACCTTTATCGCCCCATAATAAACAGTCGGAAAAATTTTAACCTTAAAGTTTTCAGCTGCTCCCTTGTTTGAATGCATATTTCATGCTAAAATTACCTACACTATATAAAGGGATTTCGGATAGATAAAATACCATATATAGTGATTTATTAAGCGGTTAACAATCTGCAAAAATATTTTAAGGTTATTTTTATTTCGGAAAGCAGGTATTCTTACGATAAAAATAACCCTCTTTTTTTTGTTTTATTCGGAGAATTGAATTATCTGACCTATGAATTGCCCTTTTTGCGGAGAACCCAAAACTCGAGTAATCGATACCGATAAAGATGAAGGAAATACGGTTCATCGCCGGCGTCAATGTCCGGCATGCGGAAAGCGTTTCAACACTTATGAGCGACCGCTGCTAGGGATACCGATGGTTGTAAAAGCTGACAATTCCAGGCAGGAATTCAGCCGGGAAAAACTGCTGCGCGGGATTCGGATTGCCTGTGCAAAGCGGCCGGTTCCGGCAGAAAAAATTGAGCAGTTAGTCGATGATATTGAAAGGGAATTGCAAATGGAAGGACAAAGGGAAATATCTTCCCGGGTAATCGGTGACAAGGTGATTGCCGGTTTAAAATCGCTTGACCAGATTGCTTATGTCCGCTATGCAATTGTTTATTTGCAATTGGATGATTTACTATCCCTTCGAAAAGAAATTGACCGTCTGCTTTCAGAAAGTTGACAGGAGAAAATTGAATGGAACACGCAAAAGAAAAAGATCATCAACCCGAGAAAATTTATACACCTCCGATGCCAGAAGGATTACCTTCCATATCTCTGACGGAAAATTCCATCCAAGTGTTAACCAAGCGTTATGTCCGACGCGGAGAGAACGGGAAACCCGTTGAAACCATCGATGAGATGTTTTGGCGGGTGGCTTATCATGTGGCTCTTGCCGAAAAGAATTATGGCGGTGATGTGATCGAGACCGCGATTGCATACTATAAATTGATGGTTAATAAGTTATTTTTTCCCAATTCTCCGACATTTACAGGCGCCGGAACACCTCTCGGACAGCTAGCTGCCTGTTTTGTTTTACCGATCAGTGATGATATGGGGAAAAAATCAACGGGTATTTTCCAAACATTGAGGGATGCCGCATTAATTCAACAGACCGGCGGGGGAAACGGTTTTTCTTTTTCCAGATTACGCCCCAAAGGAACGATTGTCCGTTCCTCAGCGGGACAGGCGACCGGACCGGTTGGTTTCTTGCGGGTATATGATCACGCTTTCGGCGAAATAGCCCAAGGCGGATCGCGGCGCGGTGCAAATATGGCGGTTTTACGAATCGACCATCCGGATATCGAAGATTTTATTTGTTGTAAGACCAATGAAAATTCGATTACCAATTTCAATATTTCCGTCGGAATAACCGATGATTTTATGAAAGCGGTCGAAGAGGATGCCTCTTGGGATCTGATTTATCCCGATTTAACTTCTCCGCTGACCAAGGAGTTCGATGGAGATGTTCAGGATGCCAAAGATCAGGGTTTGCCGATAAAGGTTTATAAGACGGTGAGAGCGCGGGATTTATTTGATTTGATTGTGAATCAAGCGCATCATAACGGTGAACCGGGGGTATTGTTTATAGATCAAGCGAATCGATTTAATCCGGTTCCCAACCTTTATCGATTGGAATCCACGAATCCTTGCGGGGAGCAATGGTTAGGTCCTTATGAAAATTGTTGTTTAGGCTCGATTAATCTAGCGCAACATGTTTTAGAAGATGGCAGTGTCGACTGGGAAAAATTAGAGCAAAGCACTGTTCTTGCCACCCGATTTTTGGACGATGTAGTTGATGTAAACGCTTATGTTCCGGCTGTCCCTCAACTGAAAGAAGCGGCATTAAGGGCTCGACGGATCGGCCTTGGTATCATGGGTTTGGCGGATTTAATGTTCAATGGCGGCATACGATATGGCTCAGAAGAAGGGCAGGAATTTGCTTCCCAAGTAATGGAATTTATCCGTTACCATTCGATGAAGGAAAGCGTTCGGATAGCAAAAGAACGCGGTGCGTTTCCCGCGATTAAAGGCTCGATTTATGATCCGGATGCGATTAAATGGCAGATTCCAACCCCCCTTATTCCATATCGGCATAATTGGAATCGCCCTGAGGTGGATTGGGAACAAATCAAAGAAGGCATTCATCAGAACGGTATTCGAAATGCGGCACAAACAACAATTGCCCCGACCGGGACCATCGCGACCGTTACCGGATGTGAAGGATATGGGTGTGAACCAGCGTTCGCATTGGCTTATTTCCGTCATATGAATGACAACGGAAAAGATGTTCTTTTATCCTATGCGAGTCCCTTATTTGAGAAAGCGATGATAAAAAGCGGTTTGGATGAGAGTACTCGAAAACAATTGGTCGATAAAGTAATGGAAAAAGGATCCTGTCAGGGAATTGAAGAAATTCCCGAAGAAATTCGGCGAACTTTTGTGGTTTCCAGCGATATTACTGCTGAAGAACATATACGGATGCAAGCTTCCCTTCAGGCCTTCGTTGATAACAGCTTATCGAAAACGATTAATTTTCCAGAAGGGACCGGTCCTGAAGAAATCGCAAAGGCATATATGCTAGCCTGGAAGCTTGGTTGTAAAGGGACCACTGTTTATGTAACCGGTTCTAGAGAAAAAGTCGTACTTGAAACAAAAAAAACAGCCGAAGAAAAACAGAGCGGGATGTCCGAAATTCTTCCTCCAACTGCGTTAAAGTCAGAAGATTCCGCTCAGATACCCCTTTGGTATGAAGTTAAAAAACCCAGGCCTAGAGCATTACGAGGATTTACCTACCGGGCTGAAACTCCTTTGGGGAAAGCATTCGTGACGATTAACGAGAACGGCGGGAATCAACCGTTTGAAGTATTTATCAATACGGCGAAAGCCGGCTCGGAGACTTCTGCAATTTCAGAAGCGATTGGCCGATTAATCTCTTATACGCTGCGAATCGCATCCCCATTGGAACCCGTCCGACGATTACGGGATATTCAAGACCAGTTACGCGACATCGGCGGAGGGCGAAGTTTGGGTTTTGGCGCGAATCGGGTTCGATCGTTGCCAGATGGGTTAGCTCAAGTATTGGCAGAGTATCTGGAAGAACGGGAAGAACGTTTGCTTGAGCAAAGTGAAGGCGTTCAACCGAAAAAAAAGACCAAAGAAGATTCACGACGAATGGCACCGACCCAAAATCCTATGCTGAGGATCGGTGATCTTTGTCCGGAATGCGGTCAGGCGTCCGTCATCAACGAGGAGGGCTGCAGGAAATGTTACAGTTGCGGCTACAGCGAATGCTGATCAAAGAATCGATAAATGTGATAAGAAGAGCTTCCGTTCTCAGGAAGCTTTTCTTTTTATCGCGGGTCATTGGCTTCTTCGGTGTTTATGTTCTCATGTGAAGTATGGTATCTCATTCAATCGGATGTTTTAATGTTAAAATCAAAATTCAAAAGATCAGAATATGCGTCGATATCTCATTCGTTTTATTAAATTATTCCTCGGACTTTTTCTTTTTTCAATCGGTACGGTCGTCACGATTAAAGCGAACATCGGCCTGGCTCCTTGGGATGCTTTTCATATGGGTATTTCCATACAAACCGGAATCTCTTTCGGAAAAGTTGTTATTTTGACCGGTGTCGTTTTGCTGATTGTTTCGGTCGCGATGAAAGAAAAATTCGGATTTGGTACCATCGCCAATGTACTTTTTATCGGCATATTCTGTGATTTTATTCTGTCTTTGAATATCATTCCCACTTGTGAAAGCTATTGGCTCGGAATTGTTTTTATGCTGATTGGATTATGGATCAACAGCTTCGGAATGTATTTCTATATCAACGCGGGTTTCGGCGCCGGCCCGCGCGATTCGATTATGATCGCATTGAATAAACGTTTTCCGAAAATTCCGGTAGGAGCAATCCGTGGCAGTATCGAAGGCATTGTCCTTTTTTTCGGTTGGTTAATGGGTGCAAAAGTAGGTTTGGGGACAATTTTGTCCGTCTTCGGAATCAGTTTTATTCTGCAATTTACGTTTCGATTGATGCACTTTGATGTGAAAAAAGTGAAAAGTGAAAGCGTTTTGGATACCATCCAAAATATTGCATCCATTTGAAAATGTTTCCATATTTTTGGCATTATGACAGTATCATCAAGTCATAAAATCGGGTGAAATGTGGCTGTCTAAAAATTGAAAAAAATCATTCAATCTTACTTTTTTCGTTTATTGAGACTATTCCTGGGATTATTTCTTTATGCATTGGGAACTGTAATTACGATTCAAGCCAACGTCGGTTTAGCTCCATGGGAGGCTTTTCATATGGGTTTATCGCAAAAAACCGGCATTTCATTCGGGAAAATCGTTATTCTGGTTGGTTTATTGATTGTTATGGTATCCGTTATTTTGAAAGAGAAAATCGGCTTCGGAACCGTAATGAATATGCTTTTTATCGGAACATTTTGCGATCTGATTATCGGATGGAACTTTATTCCGCGAATCGATAACTATGGCTTGGGGATCCTATTCATGTTGTTCGGCTTATTTGTAATCTGTCTCGGGTCCTATTTTTATATCGGTTCGGCTTTGGGCGCCGGTCCGCGGGATTCTCTGATGATCGGCTTAAAAAAGAAATTCAGCAGTATTCCGGTAGGGATGATCCGCGGTATGATCGAAGGAACAGTGCTATTATTGGGTTGGCTGATGGGAGCCAAAGTGGGCTTTGGAACAGTTATCGCTGTCTTCGGAATCAGCTTTATCCTTCAATTTACCTTTAAGTGTCTCCGTTTTGATGCAGATGATTTGCATAGCGAAAGTGTTACCGAGACGGTTCGTAACCTCGGGGTAATTCGAAAGGAATCATGATAGGTAAAATTGAACAGCCGCAGAATCAAAACCTGCGGCTGTTCGGAAATAAAAAAAGGAGATTCTATTTTTTCCTGGCATTTTTACGCATATCAAGGATAACCGCAATAATAATCACCAAACCTTCGACAATTTGCTGCCAATAAGAATGGATGCCTAAAATAGTCATTCCGTTTCTCATGACCGCGAGCACCAGTGCGCCGACTACCGCGCCCCAAACCGTGCCGATTCCACCGGAATGACTGGTTCCTCCGATCGTAGTGGAAGCGATCGCAGTTAATTCATAGCCGGCAGCCAGTCCGGGTTGTGCGGAAACCATTCTTCCGGTCGAGACAACCGCTGAAATACCCGCTAACAAGCCCATATAAGTGTAAATCAGGAAGAGCATCTTTTTGACGTTTACACCCGAGACTTCGGCTGCGTTGATATTTCCGCCGACAGCATATACCCGTTTCCCGAATCGTGTGTTATTTAAGAGCACCCAGGTGATGATAATCATGATCAGATATATAACCGCCGGCATAGGAATGCCCAAAATTTTCCCCTGTCCGATAAATTTGAATGCGGGAGTTAACGTACTGATGGGTTTTCCATCCGTGTAAATATAGGCAAATCCTCGCGCAATAGTAGTCATGCCTAATGTAGCGATGAAAGCGGGAATTCCGGTGAAAGCAATTAAACCGCCGTTGATTGCGCCGCATAAACTGCCGACCAACAATGCTGCGATTACCGGGATAATAATCGGGAGTTCTCCCATATCGGGGAAATACTTGTTAGAAGCTGTCATGCTTTGTCCTAAAGAAGCTGCGATCACAGCCGATAATCCTAAAATCGATCCGACCGAAAGATCAATCCCTTTCGAGATGATAACCAATGTCATTCCCAGAGCGAGGATCCCATAGATTGAGCTTTGGGTCAGAATGTTTAGGAAATTGTTCATGGTGCGGAAACTGGGTTTTGCGATGCTCATTAATACAATCATCAGAATCAAAACAAAAACAATTCCGTATTTCTCGAATATGTTTTGAAAAGAAAATTTATTCTTTTGCATAGATTCCTCTATATTCTTCTTTAAAATCGTTTTCCGTACCGGTTGCATAACGCATGATCACTTCTTGCGTGATATCGGGTCCGTTGTCTAAAATGGCTGTAACCCTCCCTTCATGCATGACCATAATTCGATCACTCATGCCTAAAATTTCAGGAAGTTCCGATGAGACCATTACGATGCATTTTCCTTCCGCCGCAAGCATGGTAATCAACTTGTATATTTCCGCTTTTGCACCGACGTCAATTCCGCGGGTGGGTTCATCAAGAAACAGAATATCCGGTTCGGTCATCAGCCAACGAGCCATCAGAACTTTCTGCTGATTTCCCCCGCTGAGATTTTGAATTTTTTGAGTGAGGCTCGGTGTTTTTATCTGGATTTCGTTGACAAATTTCATGCAACTTTCAGAGACGGCTCTTTCGTTTACAAATCCGAATTTTGTGACAAAACGGTCATAATTGGGAATCGCCATATTCACATCCACGCCCAATACGGAAAAGATACCGGTAGCACGCCGATCTTCCGTCAGGAACCCCATGCGGTTGGCAATTGCATCCCGCGGTGAATTTATTTCAACAGGTTTCCCATTAATGAGAATTTCACCTTCGGACTTCGGACGAATACCGAAAATAGTTTCGATAACCTCTGTTCGACCGGCGCCGATCAACCCCGCAATTCCAAAAATCTCTCCGCGCCGGACTTCAAAGGAGACGTTTTTAAAGTATTTTCTATGAGAAAGATTTTTAACTTGCAAAATCGGCTCGCCGATATTTACTTTTAATTTCGGATACATTTCATCCATCGTCCGACCGATCATCATCGTTATGATTTGGTCAAGAGAAATGTTTTCGATGTTTTCGGTTCCGACATCCCGTCCGTCACGCATTACGGTGACCTTATCCGCAATTGAGATGATTTCGGACAGTCGATGGGATATATAAATGACGGATGTGCCGGATTCCTTCAGCTTGCGAATAATCTTAAATAGTTGTTCTTCTTCGTGCTCCGTCAAAGCTGAAGAGGGTTCATCCATTATGATCAATTTGGCATTGTAAGAGATGGCTTTCGCGATTTCCACCATTTGCATTTTTGCAACGGTTAGGTTTGCCATCAACGTCCGCGGATCTTCATCCAGCTCAATTTCTTTCAGCACATCCAGACTTTGTTTGTACATTTGTTTATGATCGACAAAGCCGAATTTATTGATCGGTTCTCGGCCGAGCCATAGGTTTTCCATGATAGGGCGATAAAGGATTGGAGATAATTCCTGATGTATCATGGAAATTCCCATCTGTAACGCTTGAGCTGTAGTGTAATTTTCAATTTTTTTACCGTCGAAATAGATTTCGCCTCCGTTCGGCGAATAAATCCCGATCAGGCATTTCATCAAAGTTGATTTTCCTGCGCCGTTTTCACCCACCAGTGCATGAACTTCGCCATAACCGACGTTCAAATTGACGCCTTTCAGCGCTTGTACCCCGGGGAATGACTTATCAATGTTTACCATACGTAACAGGTAATTGTCATTATCCATTGTTTTCCCCTTATTTTTTGGAATTTAAAACAAACTGATTTACAAATTGAGAAATAAACAGGGAAAAGTTCGGTTCTTTTCCCTGTTTACAGCTAATGATTCGATTTATTCAACGTAATCCTTAATATTTTCCGGTGTCACCAGAACATACGGGATCATGGTAATCGGGTCAACTTTCTCACCCTTCAGAGCAGCCAAAGCGATTTTCATCGCGCCTTCACCTTGACCTTTACCGTCTTGCAGCACAGAAGCATCGAGACGTCCTTCCAAAATTGCGGTTTTAGCATCGTCGATCAAATCGACACCCATCACAATAACATCATCCCGGCCGTTCGCTTCCAAAGCTTCCAGAGCCCCTAACGCCATTTCATCATTATTCGAAAGGATCGCATTTAATTCATCGCCAAAGGCAGTGAGCCAGTTTTCGGTGATCGTCAACCCTTGATCACGCTGCCAGTCACCGTTCTTTTCAGCTAATAATTTGTAATTCGGATATTTGCTTAAAACCTGTTTATTCCCTTCGGTTCGGGCTACTGCGGCTTCGTTGGAGAGCATTCCAACGAGGATGGCATAACCAACCGGTTTTTCGGTTCCCAGCAGTTTTACCAAATATTCAGCCTGGAAAATTCCGGCATCGATGGATTCCGAACCCACATAATAGACTCCTTCCGGAATATCTTCGGGCTTCACGCCGGCAAAAGGATTACGATTGACAAAAACCAACGGAATTTTTGCTTCGGTGGCCATATCAATGATCGGTTCGGCAGCGCTGGTATCGACCGGCACCACAATTAAAGCATCGACACCTTCGGCGATGAAAGCTTTAATTTGGTCTTGCTGTTTTAATATATCTTCGCCAGCATCGGAATAGACGTATTCAACACCGTTTTCCATCGCGTAGGCTTTGGCATAACCTTCAATGACTGTTTGAAACGTGTCATTAAAATTGTTGCAGGCATAACCGATTTTATAGGTTTCTTCTGCACCAACTGCGCTAACGAGCATACCTGTTGCTGCAATAACAATCAGGAACATCAATACAAATTTCTTCATTTTTCCCTCCTATGGTTCAAACTAAATTATTGAGAACGGCTAAAAGTAATTCAATTCTAAGCTGAAAATATAAATATGGGTTAACGTAAACGTTTACATTTTATGATTATATCAAGATTAACAGAAAAACTAATAGGTTATAAAAATAATATTTAATATGATTTACGACATGACAAATTTCTTAATTCTTTGATTTTTGATGAAAAAGAGTTCCTTTCACTTTCTGACTTTGGGCTGAAAGTTATAATCGCAATAAAGGACTGAACACTTTCAATATTTTTCAACAAATAACCGTTTGGCTTTGGAATCACATTCGATAAAAAAAAGTTTGAGACAACGAAGGAGAACCTTATGGAAAAGTTAAAGATCGGTATTGCGGGCTTGGGGCGATTGGGCAAAATTCACGCCAAGAACTTGGCTGATCGGATTTCCGGTTGCGAATTGACAGCCGCTTGCAGCCTGTTGGAAAGCGAGTTGGAATATGCCCGTACCGAACTCGGCGTCAGGGACTGTTATACAAATTTTCGGGAGATGTTGAAAAATGCCGATATGGATGCCGTTGCCATCGTAACCACCTCAGGCGAACATTGCAACCAATTAACGGCGGCGTTGAATGCCGGTAAGCACGTTTTCTGTGAAAAACCGTTGGGAATTTCCGTTGAGGAATGCTATTTGGCGGAAAAAGCGGTTGAAAATCATCCCGATAAGGTCTTTATGTTGGGATTTATGAGACGCTTTGATCCTTCTTATATTTATGCAAAACAAAAAATCGAATCCGGTACAATCGGCGAACCCTACTTGGTCAAAGCCACCGGTATTGATCCTCTGAAATTTATCGAAGGTTCCCTCCGTTTTGCCGGGACGAGCGGCGGCTTATTCATCGATATGGCTATCCATGATATCGATTTAATGCGCTGGTATTTGGGTGCAGAACCCAAAAGCGTATATGCCATCGGAGGCAGCTATGGTTTTCCGCAATTTGCTGCGTTGGGGGATGCGGAAGCGGGTTGCGCCTTGTTCCGGTTCGAAAACGGGGCGATGGGAACCATTCACAGCGGCCGAACGGCAGCGCATGGCTATCATATCGAGACCGAAATTGTCGGGACCAAAGGCGCGATTCGCATCAGCCCGATTCCGCAAAAAAATCTGGCGATGCTATACTGCGAGCAAGGAGTAGTCACCGAATGTGTTGAAGCCTTTCCGGAACGATTTGCGGAAGCATATCTTTCGGAAATGCAGGAATTCGTAAATTGTATCCGAGAAGGACGTAAACCGGCGGTCACTGTCTATGACGGAACCAAAGCCACTCAGATTGCTTTCGCAACGACAGAATCCTTTAAAAACGGGCGGTTGGTTGAAATCCCTCCTCACGGATAAAAGGTTTGATTCAGTGAATCTCCCAGCCAGATTTGGTCGAATCCGTTATCGATACGAATTCCTCCCAAATAACAGCGCGGTGCAAAAACCGGTGCGGCTGACACTTGCGGATTCATCGAAAGATTGAGCGAAACATTTCCCCAACAACCCGTTTCCGGAACGGTCGGATCAGCGGCACAGGTTAATGGAGCCGCCGGCTGAGAACAGAAGATAGTATATTGATCGATTCCGGGGACCGGTGTTGTTCCGCCGAAATCAAGGGATTCGGCTTGGAAACTGAGTCGGATTTCAAACATCGAAATCAATTTGATCGGGAACTCGAATCCTTCCGGTTGATAGGAAACGGAGACCGGAGCGATCAAAGTATCTCCGGCATATCGAACTTCGATTTTACGAATTTCAAATACCTCATCGAATTGTCGACCCGGTTGATAACCGTTCGTGTTCTGAAGGTTCGAGCCGAAATCGAGTGAGAATAAAATTTCGGATTCATTCGGATTGACCGATGTCGGCGGAATAGAAATGATTTCTTCCGTGATTCCTCCGCCGGAAGATTTTCCGACGGTCAGATCCAACCAAAAATTTTCCGGAAGAGGTTGAGCGGATTGAAACCCGTTTAATGAGTAATTGACAAAAAACGGATAAGCGGCCGGCTCGGACTGCCCGGAAAGTGAAAGGGTCTCCCGAACCAAATACGAATCAAATGTGGTATTTCCAATCGTAATCGATGATGGAAGCCAATTCCCATTCTCTTCATTATATTGCTCAATATGCTGCAAGAGGTCGGATTGAAAAACGGTATTCTTCGAAGGTTCAAGATTGATCGGATAACGGACGATTCGATAAGAAATACTGACCGGTTGGCTGCTTCCATGGATTTCATCCCCTTGATAACAGGCAGTGATCGTTAAATCTCGTTCACAGGTTTGATTTTCCGAGAGATCAGAACAGCTCGTCGGCAATGTACAACGAACGGAATTGTTCCCGTTCATCGAACAAGTCTCCAAGGGAGTGCCTTCGAGCGTCACGATCAGATTTTCGATAGAAAATGGCTGTGAATTTTCGTTGAAACCGATATCGATCTGTGCATTTGTCCCGACGGGGACCGATGTTAAAGGAATATCGGGAGATTCGGGCGAATAAATGGGACCGACTGTCAGTTCGGCGGGGATTTTTTCGATCGGTAAAAATGGGAAAGAATTCTGCGGTTGACCGCTGGCTGCGGACAGCAATTGGATTTCCAGCAATTTTTCGATTCCCGTCGGTCTCACCTCCAGTTGAACCGTTGATTCAAAGTTTGCCGATGGCAGCCGATCAAAATTGAAATTACAGGTATATAGAAAATCCTTGCTTTGATTCAAAGCGTCGCCGCAATCCAAATTCTGTTTGTATTCCCATTGAATCCCCAAAAGATCTCCCCGCAACCGTCTGATCAATGCGGCGGTATAAGGGGAAAGAGGGGCAGAAACAGGATTTAAATCTGCCGCGATTTGCTGATTTTCCGAAAGAAGGATTTTATCCGGAACGGTTATAAAAGCTTTGGCTGTCTCAACCGTGAAAGGTTCCGGAGCTACCGGTATAGTAGTCTCCGTCGGATAAAGAGGCGATAAAAATTGAATTCTCAAAGGAGAGATTGCAGAATTTATGGGGAAATCCATGGGAATTCGGAAAGAACAACCCGCAGTCCAATCGGAATGGAATGTCATTTGGTAGTCTCCGTCTCCCAATGGGATTAAACAGGAAGGCAAATCATTCTCGGCTGCCAATTGATCAAACAAACTCCATTGAACGAGGATGGTTTCATCGGAGGCGGGTGACTTTTCTACAGGTATACCGTTAACCGAAATATTCAACGTATAGAAAGCAGGTGCCGCTGCATCATTTTGTTGGCGATTCGGATCCGGAAGATCTGTTCGATAAAGTCTGGGAATCCGCTGATTTTCAATCTGTTCGATCGATTCTGAATCCGATGAAGGATCAAACCGGATTTGAAGAGAGGGGATCAAGGTAATATTGCGTTTTGAAAGAGCCGTCGGGAGTTCCAATTCTGTCGCTTTTATTTGATACAGTTCCGAATCGGCGGAAATTCGAATGCTGTTTGTTGGTCCGAGTAACAGATTATTCAGACTGAAAACGCAGGAAGTCTCAAGATTTGTTTCTCCCGATGGATTTGAAATTTCCAAAGGTGTTTGGTTGTCTGAACCGATTTCGCAATTCGAGCCGGGAACTGAATTTTCGTTCCGGATGGTTGTTCCTTCGGGCCATCGGATATGGAAAATAACTTTTTTCTGATTTTCCGCGGGAGGGTTCGGAAGAGCTATTTTCAGCTTTAACTGATAACTTTCAGAAGGATACATTACTCCGCAAAAGGGGTTTAAATTATCGCAAATAGTTTCGTTGCTGTTTAAGACAGCTGCTTCGATTGATACCTCTTTCTTGACCACGGATTGAGGAATGCCGCTCCAACTGAACGGAGTCATCCGATAATTTGTTTTCCCATTCATATTTTCGAGGGCGAAGGAAATGGTCTGGATTGTTCTGGGAGAAACCGGTTGTTTGAAGATGATCTCACAGTCGAAAGTATTGTTCTCTCCCGTGAAATTCGATCCCGCGATCCTAAGCTGATGTTCTTCGAAGTCTATCGATTTTAGGCAGCTGCTTTGATCCGGATCAAGCGAATCTGTTGAAAAGATATCGGGAAGGTCGGCAATCAGCATGATATTCTCATTCAACGGTACGGAAGATTGCAATCGAAGGATATATTTTTCGCCCACGTAATGCTCATAAACCACATTTCCGAGACTATCGGTGAATGTGGGAAGGATCGTTACCGGCTGCGGTTCGGAAGAAGGATTTGGCATCAAGGGGGCAGACATCAATCGGACGGATTGTTCGGAACCGCTCGCGGAAATTCCACTTATGTTGAGGGCGACTTGTCGATCGGCCGGTTGATAGTCATCGTTTCCCGAAAAAGAGAAGTGGACTTCGGATGCGGTGTGAAACTCAAGCTGGCAAAACGTTGACTGAATTCCCGTCATTTTGGGTTGTCCGTCCGGGCAGGCTGTTCCGGCGAGCAAGGTGCCTTCTTCCGGAGATAGATTGATTTGACCGGCTACTGTTTGAACGCATCCCAGATTGGGAATATAATCAAATTTTTTCAACGGTTTTCCGGAACAATTTCCGCAAATACCATGATAAGTACTCAAAACAGCGAATGGATTTTCTGCGGGCGTGTAATCAATTTTCACTTCCGCGGGAATTCTCTCCCATTTGAAATTTGAATCCAATGCCAATCGAGAGAGGGGCAAAAGATGAATGTGAATTATCTTGTCGGCTGGAATAGATGAATTGGAAACATAGTCGCCTTGGTAAGGTTCCTGATCGCATGCTGTGCTTGATGCGAACCAACTGAAGCTTGATCCTTCATAATTGATCCAATAGGGAGTATTTGGAGTTAATGCTCCCAATAGCTCCTTGGAATGAATAAAAGCCAATTTTTTCCCGATAGCGACTCGTATCGTAGCAGCAGAAAAATCATCCGCCGGATTTTGTCGGTTCGGGATTATGTAATTCGGGTCCGAATAATCCAAAGCATAACGAATCGTTGACGGTTCGGAGATTCCGACATCACTGCAATGCACAAACCAGTTCTCGTTATTTGTTTCCCAGCGACAGGTATTTCTGTCCCAAAGCATGCTGTTCGGCTGCAGTTTGTCCACCATTGCGGCTTCATAGCCATTTGAAAGAATCGCTGCTTTCCATTCCGAATCGGTTATTGTTGCACCGGGAAGGACAGGATCTACTTCAACCTGCAAGGTGACGCCGAAAGGTTTTTCATACAACGAAGATTGAAGGGCAACCGGGCATCGGAGGTTATTTCCTTTCAGTAAATATGCATCGAATAAATAATCCGTGGAATTCTTCTCCGTCGCCGTCAGGTTGTTCCACAGGTAATTTTCATAGGTTGGATCCGGCTCCAGTACGGAATGAGGCGTCAGTACCAATTGACCTCTTTGGACATTCCAGAGGCTGAAAGTGGCTGTTTCCGTACCGTAAAGTTCGGGATCACTCGTAAAAGTGATGGTCAGGAGATGTTTTCCCGTACGATATATTGGGGGGATTTCAAGCCTTCCCATTGCCTGTGTAAAATCATCTTGATTTCGTACGGCTTCAACCGTGTCGGAAATTACGCAGGAATCCGGTTCTTCTTTACTGCAAATTTTTGCATTGAAAGTTCCGGGAGAGGTATCGAGGTGACCGGCTTTTGAACGAACGATTGCATTTACATAAAAACCACTGCCGATCGGAAATTGTTCGTCCAGATTAAAATAGTGTTCTTCGGGTACAACAGAAGTGTCCGTTTTCAGAGGGATCACATGATTTGGATCAGGCATGAAATGGTCACAATCGGAATATTGCATGGCCTGAACGGAGATTGCCGAAACTTCGACCATGGAAATTTGAATCGGGGTAACGGATGAGACGGAAGATGCATAGATATCATCACCCGAAAAGATCGCCGTAATTTCCTTCGCAAGTCCATTTGAAAGTGTCAAATCGCAAAATTTTTGGTCGGGTAATAAAATGGCGCAAGAACTGTATGAATCGCTGACAGTAATCGTACCCGTGATCGGGATTTCCGAGGATTGATCGGGCTCGGTTGCGGCATAGACTCGAACGATATCGCCGATTTGGTATTTATCCTTGACCGGATTTAAATTGAGAATTGAAGTGGTCGTTTTGGCTTTCGGAGGTTCTTCCACTTTGATGATCCAAGGCTCTGATGTTACGGGGAGATAGAATCCGTCTCCCGGGAATGCTGCGGTGATTTTTGTAGTGGTCGGATCGATCAATTGAAGCGAACAATGATTTTGGCTTTCCACAGAAAAAAGACAAGTGGCATAACCGTCGCTGATCCTGATTTTTTCTTTCGGAAAATCGGATCTTAACGCATCATAATCCGGATCAATATAAATATCTATTTGATCACCGATATGGTAAGAGCTTTTCTGTGGATAAACACCGGCGATTTTCAATGAGAGGTTTTTCGGTTCAATAGTCGGCGTAATGATCGGTGTCTGAGTCGGTTGCGGACTCGGTGTTGCGGAAGGAATTTGATTTTCGGCACGAATGCTGATTTTCGCTTGAGCAGGGTAATAATCTTCATCTCCGGAATAATTGACAGTGATCATTTGATTCCCGGCAGCGCGAATCGTTAATTCACAATTGTTTTTAGGAAGCGTCAACAAGCAATTGGAGATTCCATCGGTTATAAACAATGATCCGGTCGCGGCAGGCTGATCGGATAGAAAATCAGGAAGGCCGGCGGTGATGGTAATCTCTTCTCCGACGGTATAGATCGATTTCTCCGGAAATAGAGAAGGTCGGATATCCAGAAGAATTTTATTTTCAGCGATTACATTAATATTTTGAGAGGTTTGGGCTGACCGGTAACTGGCATTTCCGGAATATTGAGCGGTGATCGTTCGATTTCCGGCGACACGTAAATTCAAATCACAACTGTTCTTCGGCAGCGTAATGACGCAGTTAGATAGTCCGTCACTGATTAAAATTGTGCCGCTTGGAATAGAGTCTATTGAGGATAGCCCATCGAAAGCGGTGCTCACTGTTATTGTGTCTCCGACCGTATAATTGTCTGAATCGGTGAAAATTGCGTTAATTTTCAGGTCCGGTGATTTTAATACGGCGGGAGGTTCCGATGGATTTACCCGGACATTGACAATCGAACTGTTTGAAAGATTCCCACTCCAAGCTTTCAAAATAAAAGAGGCGTTTTCTTTTAGGTTCAAAGAAAGAAACCCGGTCGGTGCGAGATAATCGGCGAGAATGGATCCACTGTTTTGAGAAATCGTTAAAGGAATGGCATTTTCATGATTTGTGTCGGCATGAATCGAATCGAAGGAGGCACCAGACGCAATAAGTTGAATACGGGTCCAATCTCCGGAGACTGACCAAGATAATGTTGTCTTTCCCGGCTGCGTGAGAGTAACAGGATTGGCATCGAAAAGATCGATTTTTGGTGCGACAGCCTCGACATTCTTTTCCGTGCGGATGGAAATGGGCAAGGTATAAGATTTCAGCCGGCTTCCATCTGAAACCGAGAGGGTGAAATTCGTTGATTGGGTCGGAAAATAGAATTGAGCTCCTTTCTGAGAAACAAATTGATCCGATAAAGGTTCCAGCAGAACAGTTTCGGCATCCTTTACTTCCCATTCGAGCATAATCTGTTCGCCGGAAATAATTTGCCGGTCAAATTCATATCGAACGATTTTATAACCCGTTAAACTGCTCGGATCGGGAACCAGCTCGGCATATTTGGCGGTAAATTCGTCGGAAGATCCATCCGAATTGTCTATCCGTTGAACCGGCGACGTGTTCGTTTTGGGAGCAGAGGGGCGAATCCAAATGATGAATTTGACCAATTCCATTTGCGGATTTTCAGCTTTCAAAACCAAATTTTTAACTTCTTTTCCCATTTCACTTTCGGAAATTAACTGGACCGGGGTGTCTTCCTGAATCTTAACGGTTTGACTTCCGTGATACTGATCAGAGTTCAATTTCTGACGATTTTCACCGATGACGAGGGTTGCCATTCGAGTGGTACTCGTTACTTCCCATTCCAGCTTATATTTATTTTTGGAAATTTTTTCACTTTTCAAAGTGCTTTCGGATTCCGGTTGATTTACCGCCAAAACCAGTTCCGCTCGATGGGGGCGGTGGAGAATCCTTGTAATCCGGTTCTCGGCGGTAAGTGTATAGGTTGTTGTTTTTTCGGGAGAAACTCGAAATCTTTCCGTCTTTGAAACCGGTAGGGTTTCTTCATCAGATGTGATCGTCAAATGCGTAACGAACGGTGAAACTTCCCAACTCAATTCCGCCGAATCTCCGCGTACCAAGGTATTTGTGGGCTGATCGGAAACGAATTTTATAATTTTCGGCTGCAGAAAATATCCTACAGCAAATAAGAGAATAAAAAGAAGGGCGATCCATATCCAATAATTCGTCCTTCTTTTTGATTGTTGTTCCAAATTTTGCGGTTCAAACGGTTTATCAATCGTTGTCCCTTCGAATTCGATTTGATAATTTCCGATTAGGATCCGATCACCCGGAAACAATTCTGTTTCCTCTAGAGGGAGTACGGAAATACTTTCTCCATTTCGAAAAATGAAAAAATCTTCACTTGAAGAAGTGGAGTTGAAACGGAAAATTTTAATATCGGATTTTTCGGGACCGGAATGAATGATTTGAAATTGCTCTTTAATCGGAAGAAAAATGTCGTTGCCTGCTTGGGGACCGAGCAAGATAACCGTTTTGGCGATTGACACGTTCTTTTCCCAACCATCTTGATTGATGATTTTCAGATTCATGTCTGTCCTTTATAAAATATTTTGATGTAGAAAGCAAACAAACTTTTTTATTATAGCAGCGAAATTCAAATTGTCCTATGTCAAAATCGGCAAATTTCAGCGACTAAACAGGAAAACCCTGAATTATTTTTCGAAAGGTATCTGTTTCAAATTTCCATGGAAATTTGAAACGAAGTCCTTTGACACTCTCTTTTTGTCGAATTTAATGTTTCATGATAAAATGTTCTTCGCTTGTTATATCAAGCAAGCATTGGGATATGGTGCAACGGCAGCACACCAGACTTTGAATCTGTGGATCTTGGTTCGAATCCAGGTATCCCAGCTTTTATTTCCACAGAAAGAAATGTTGAATTAACGTTCATAATCGATTGGGAAGATTGTCCGTTTTTCTGAAAAAACGGCTGTCTTTATTTCCTTTGACTGATAAAATCAAATAGAAGAATAATTTTTATATAGAAGAAACCGAAAGGTTCAGTTTGAATGTTCTTACCCACAACCAAAGAAGAGTTGAACGCGCTCGGATGGGAAAAAGCGGATGTCATCCTCATCAACGGAGACTCATATATCGATTCACCCTACAGCGGAATTGCGCTGCTCGGTCGTATTCTCGAAAAAGCCGGCTATAAAGTCGGGATTATTGCTCAGCCCGATACAAATAATTTAAATGATATCTCCCGTCTCGGCGAACCCGCCTTGTTCTGGGGAGTTTCTGCGGGCGCCGTTGATTCGATGGTCTCCAATTATACGGCCTTGAAAAAGCCGCGCAGCCGCGATGACTTCACTCCGGGCGGAATAAACAATCGCAGGCCGGATCGAGCATCAATCGTTTATACAAATTTGATACGCAGAGCTTTTAAAAATACCAAACCCATTCTTTTGGGAGGTATCGAAGCCAGTCTGCGTCGTATTTCTCACTATGATTATTGGACTGATAAGATTAGAGGTTCTATTCTGTTGGATGCGAAAGCGGACTACCTTTTATATGGAATGGCGGACAAATCGATTCTCCAATTCGCTGAGGCTTTAAAAAACGGACAATCACCGCAAAATATTCGGGGATTGGTCTTTGCTTCTCATGAATTACCGGAGAATGCTCTTGTCATCCCTTCGTTGGAAGAAGTTCGTTCGGATCAAAAGCAGTTTATTAAAGCTTTCCGCATTTTTTATGAAAATTGTGATCCGATAACCGCTCATCGAATTGCTCAAAAGCATGATGAGCGTTACATTATTCAAAATCCGCCCGCAAAAACGCTTTCACAACAAGAGTTGGATGAAATATATTCTTTGCCGTTCACTCGAGAACAACACCCTTATTATGAAGCTCAAGGACCGGTCAAAGCCTTAGAAACCACGCGATTTTCTGTCGTAACTCATCGCGGTTGTTACGGAGAATGCAATTTTTGTGCGATTGCGGTCCATGAAGGGCGAACTGTTCAATGGCGTTCCGAGAAATCCATTTTAGCTGAAATAGAGACAATCAGTAAACTTCCAGATTTCAAAGGAATCATCACCGATTTAAGCGGACCGACAGCCAATATGTATGGTTTTGAATGTTCGAAGAAACTGGCTCAAGGTGCCTGTAAAGACAAACGTTGCCTTTATCCCAAACCTTGCCTTTATCCCAAACCTTGCCTGATGCTGAAAATTGATCATCAGCCTTCTCTTTCTCTTCTGGACAAAGCCAGAAAAATTCCGGGAATCAAAAAGGTTTTTGTCGCATCCGGAATTCGATACGATATGATTCTACATGATTCGGGATGCGGAAAGAGTTATACCCAAGAACTTTGCAATTACCATGTATCGGGGCAGCTGAAAGTAGCGCCCGAACACGACAGCCCGAAAGTATTACAACTGATGGGAAAGCCGGGAAAAGAGTTGTTGCTGCAATTTAAACGGGATTTTGATCAGATTAACCGAGACACCGGCAAAAAACAGTATCTCAGTTATTACTTTATTGCCGCACATCCGGGTTGTACGATTAAAGATATGCAAGGGTTGAAAACTTTTGCGAATGAAGAATTGCATATCGCTCCCGAACAAACTCAAATTTTCACACCGACCCCATCCACTTGGTCAACATTAATGTATGCTACCGAGACGAATCCATTTACGGGTGAACATATTTTTGTTGAAAAAGATCCTAATCAAAAGCAGAGACAAAAAGATATCCTTACGCAAAAGGAACAAAAAAAGACATGGACAAAACACTCGTAATTTATAACCGATATGCTTGCAAAGGAAAATTTAAATACTCTATTCAAGATGTTGAAAAAGGATTAAAAGCAGAGGAAATTATTGCGGATATGGTTTTAACCGAATATCCGGAACATGCTATTGACTTAGTTGAAAAAAGTGTCAAAGAAGGTTATCGTCAAGTGATCATCGTCGGTGGAGACGGGACAATCAACGAAGCTGTAAACGGATTAATTCAAGCGCAAAAGAAAGGCTATGGGAAAGCGACTCTGGGCGTCATTCAAAACGGCAGAGGAAATGATTTTGCATTCGGAATGAAAATTCCAAACGAATTGAAGGAAGCAATATCCCTGATAAAAAAAGCGCAACCGATTCCGATGGATGTCGGTTATGTAAAAACCAATGAAAAAAGTCGATATTTTTGTAACGGTGCAGGAATCGGTTTTGATTCCGCGATAAATTACCGGGCTACCATGTCTCATCTCACAGGATTTCCTTCCTATTTCTTCGGATTAATCGGTTCTCTGATAAAAGATTTCAAACAATATAACGCTAAAATCAGTTGGGCGGACGGCGAAACGGAGATGATGATCTTGTTGCTGACGACCATGAACGGTACCCGTGAAGGAGGCGGCTTCCTGTTAGCTCCGGATTATGATTTTCAAGACGGAAAATTGAATGCCGTCTTAATCGGAAACGGGAAACCTTTGCATCAGTTGCTGCCGCTTATTCCCAGATTTTTTACCGGGAATTTGGATCATCCCGATATTCTCAGAATTAAGACGCCCTGGTTAAAAGCGGAATTCTCGACGACAGGTTTATACGGGCAGGCGGACGGTGAAATTATCTGTTCTGCGGGGACGGAGTTTTATGCGGAAATCTGTCCCGAAAAAATTGACATCATCAGCGGTCTTCCATTTCGGAAATAGGCAGTCTGTTATAAAATTTCATCAATCATCAAAGGAGTGAAAAAATGGAAAAATTAAAATTCGGAATATTGGGTAGCGCAGGGATTGCTTGGAAACAATTTATTCCCGCCATTGCTTTAGCAAAAAATGCCGAAATAATAGCGGTTGCCAGTCGCAGCGAAGAAAAATCAAAAGATTTTGCGGAAAAATATCATATTCCGCTTTCATTTGGATCTTATGAAGATTTACTACACTCAAAAGAGATTCAAGCGGTATATATTCCTCTTCCCAACCGTCTGCATAAAGAATGGGCAATGAAGGCGGTCAATGCCGGAAAGCATGTCCTTTGTGAAAAACCCTTGGCGATCACTCCCGAAGATTGTCTGGAAATGGGCAGAGAAGCTGAAAAAAACCATGTATTGCTCATGGAAGCATTTATGTATCGCTTTCATCCGTTGAATGAACAGATTATTCGGAATGTTCAATCCGGAATTTTAGGCGGTTTGGAAACGATCCAAGCCTGCCATTCTTTCCTTTTGAAAGACCCGAATAATATTCGCTTGAACGCTGAATTAGCCGGTGGTTCTCTGATGGATGTCGGCTGCTACTGTGTCAATGTTACCCGAACTCTGTTTAATGAAGAACCGGAAGCGGTTGCGGCAGTAGCCCATTATCACCCCAACGGAGTGGACGATCAGATGAATATTTTAGCCAAATTCAAAAGCGGACGCTCAGCTCAACTGAGCTGTGGTTTGACTTCGGATTATCCCTCCGGTTACACAATCAGCGGACGGAAAGGCTATATTCATGCCCATTATGGATTCCACCTTGGTGTTTCGAACGGAACGGTGACCCAAAAAATCGACGGAATTGAATCAATATTAAAAGATCCGTCGAATGAATATACACGAATGATCGAGCATTTCTCCGACTGTGTTTTAAATCAAAAGCCATTACGATATACGGCGGCGGAAGCAGCCGGTAATATGGCTTTTATACAAGCCGCATTGAAATCTGCCGAAAATAACGGAGAATGGACCGAAGTCTGAGAAATACTTTTGACAATCAGGTGTCTGATGATTAATCGAATAGGAAAAGGAATATCGGATCATCCTGTCCGATCATTTATTTTTGCATCCGGAATGATAGCCTTCCTCGCATATGGATTGCTGATTCCTCAACTGGGGATGTATGGGGATGATCCGAATTTCCTGTGGGCGTTTCACCGGGGTGGTCCAAACGAATATAAAGAATTTATGGGATGGATTCGTGAATATGGGTATCTCATCTATTCTTTTCTGTCACCTGTTTTTGGAGAATCCATCATTTCTTGGCGAATCGCCACTCTGGTTCTTCGTTGGGGTTCTTCAATTCTTTTTTTCCTGGTTTTTAACAATACTTTCCCGAACTTTCAGAAAATAGTCGTTCCGCTCAGTATCTCTTTCCTGCTTTATCCGGGATTTATGGAACAGGCGATACCTGTTGAGTTCCTGTTACATTTTTTCTCATTGGATTTGATTCTTGTTTCACTTTTATTTACTTATTATGGAATAAAGCACGGAAAAGGATGGAAAATCTTTTTATTTTTATCTGTTTTATCGGAAATTTTCGGTCTTTTTATTTGCGAATATTTTGCCGGATTGGAATTATTTCGGCCAATAATTATTTGGCAGACGATTCATCAAATTCCTCAAATATCGGCACAATCCGTAAAAAATAAAATCAAAAAAACCGGACTATTCGCGTTCCCTTATCTGCTCATCTTTGGATTTTTTCTGTACTGGCGCGCATTTCTTTCTTCCAGTACCTACATGAGCCAAATTGTAACAGTTCGTCTGCAGGATAATCCGGCAATGTTCATAGGGAATCTCATGCGACAAATTTTATCGGATTTTAAAGTCGCTGTTGGAGATGCCTGGCTTCAGATTTTCCAAATTCCCTCTCCGGGAAAGATTCGATGGGTCTATCTCGCGATTTTTTCTCTCGTCGGCATAGTAACCTGGTTGCTGATCGTTTCTACCGGTAAGAAGGAAGAAAAACCTTCCGATCAAAAATTGTGGGAGTTTTTGCTGATCGGAATATTTCTTTTTCTGACAGGAGGGATTCCCGTTTGGGCTGCGGGATTAAAAATTAGTTTGACTTTATACGGAGATCGCTTATCTCTATCATTTATGGCAGGCGCATGTATCATTGTGATGGCGCTGTTGGCTTTGATTCTCCGTCAAAAATACTTCCCTGTTCTGTTGGCGATACTGATCGCATTCATGGCGGGTTATCAATTCCAGCTTCAAAATCAATTCAGAAAAGAATGGGATCTCGCTAAAAATTATTTTTGGCAGCTTGCGTGGCGGGCTCCGGATATCAGTCCGAATACGCTTGTTTTAGGCGATCAATTCCCGTTCCGGTCTCTTACGGATAACTCATTGAATGCTTTACTCAATTGGAACTATGAATCGCCGGAATATCCGGATAGGGAGCTATATAAATTTTTCCAAATCTCTGCCCGGGAAGGAATGATCGATCCGCTTCCGGCAAATTCACCTCTTTCACATAATGACTTTCGCGGAAATATTTCCGATACTATCCTACTTTATGCGACTCCCACCACTTGTTTGAAAGTATTGACAACCGCGGATCGAAATTTGCCGTTTCTGAACATTGCAATGAAGAAAAATCTTTGGCGATCCAAGCCTGAAAGGATTATTCCCAATCCGACCCGAACAGTCACTTTTCAATCTTTTATGGGGACTGAACCCTTTCACGGATGGTGTTACTATTTTGAAAAAGGTGAATTGGCCGCTCAACAGAATCAATGGAAGGAAGTTGTTGAAATCGGAAAAGAAGCTGAAAGCGCCGGATTGATTCCATCCACAATGATTGAAATGAAATCATTTTTCTTTGCGGCTTTATCGGAAAATGATTTGGAAACAGCGGAACATTGGAAAAATCTGATTCTGACTGAGAAAGGAAATGCAAATTATTTTCTATATCAGATCAAAGAATTTCAAAATCAAAGCCACCTTTCGAAAGAGGCTGAATTGATTTTGGATCAAATTCAAGAAGCTTTTCAAAGGGAATTGGAATCTCTGTAATACAAATCAACATTTTTCTCAGCGGCGTGAGGGGCATAAGCAGTTTGGATCAATCTCCTTAAATTTATCGGGGATTTTTCTTGAGATTGATTAACAAACATGCCGGCTTATCCTTAAGCCCGTCAATGCTTAGACCTTATTCTTGTTGTTGAGTCATGTCCAGGCATTCTTTAGTATACTTTTAACAATCGATTGAATAAAAAAGAGGAACTTATGGAAAAGATAAAATTCGGAATTTTAGGGACAGCCGGAATTGCCAAATTACGATTTATCCCGGCTATTCGAAATGCAAAAAACGCTGAAGTGTCAGCTGTCGCCAGTCGAAATTCAGAAAAGTCGAGACGATATGCCGAAGAAAACGGAATCGAAACCGCCTATGGAAGTTATGAAGAACTTTTGGCTCAGAAAGATATTGATGCCGTATATATTCCCCAACCGAACGGGTTGCATAAGGAATGGTCATTAAAAGCAATTGCGGCGGGAAAGCACGTTCTTTGTGAAAAACCCTTAGCTCCTACTCCGGAAGATTGTTTGGAAATGAAGCAGGCAGCTGAAGCAAAAAACGTCGTTCTCATGGAAGCTTTTATGTATCGGTTTCATCCCTTAACGGAATTTGTGATTTCACAGGTTCATTCAGGCGCTTTGGGAGAAATCGAATCCATTCAAGCAAGTTTCACATTTATTCTTGCCGATATGGAAGACGTAAGATGGGATCAAAAACTTGCCGGCGGGGCGGTTATGGACGTAGGCTGCTACGGAATCAATGCCAGCCGGACATTCTTCGCCGAAGAACCCGCTGCCGTTTCTGCGATTGCCCATTATCGAAAGCCCGGTATCGATGACCGGATGGGAATTTTTGCCCGATTTCCTTCGGGAAAGCAAGCTCAGATCATTTGCGGGTTCACTTCGGATGCTCCGATCGGATACACTATTAATGGGACCAAAGGCTGGATTACCGCTTATAACGGTTTCCAGACGGGGGTATTAAACGGTACGATAACGCAGGAAATCTCGGGCGTCCGTTCCACGTTTTGGGACAGTACTAACGAATATACCCGAATGATCGAACATTTTTCGGATTGTGTTATCAACCATAAACCGGTCCGTTATGATGCTATGGATGCAGCCCGGAATATGGCATTTATCAATGCCGCTCAGAAATCAGCCGAAAACGACGGAGAATGGGTAAAAGTCAAAGAGATTAAAAGTTAATAGCTAATCACTTACAAATTGATTATAGAAAACTTCGATTTCGGTTCGCACAATCTCCGAATCAGCCCGTTCCAAAATGATTTGTCGATTTATTTCAGCGGCATCGGATCGAAGTTTTTCATTTAACAAAGCACTGATCACGGCGGAAGCCAACTGTTCCGGATTATTCGGATCTACCAACAATCCGTTTACTCCCGGTGTAATCCATTCACGAATGGATTCGATATCCCCAGCCACAGGAAAACATCCGCAAGTCATCGCTTCAAGCAAAGAGTTGGGTGTCCCGTCATGCTCGCTGATGCTAACCGTCACTTGCGCCCGAGAAAAAAGTGACCACAAAAGCTCTTGCGGAATCGTAGGCAGAAGCATCGTATTACGATGAATCTGGAGTTCATCCAACCAAGCATCCGCTTCAGGCTGCCCGGCCATTGAACAGCACAGAAAAAGCGTATTGGGGAATTGGCGTAATATCAAGGGGATACTTTGAAAAAAAGTGTCATTTCGGACGCTTCCCGGGCGAAAACCACGCGGGTTAATCACAATATTCCAGTTTTCGGGCAACCAATTCAGTCCCACTTGTTCCTTTTCAGCCGTTATTCGCACTTTGGTAAAATCAATTCCGCCGTTACCGGGGACGACTAAAGCCGGCTCATCGGTTGGAAAGCCCCAATTTTTCCCAAGTCGAATATCGCGTTTTGTATCCGCCGCCAGTCCTCTGACTTTTTTTAGCGTTTTTTGGGTCAATTGACGCATCATTGCGGAACCCTGAGCATGTAGTGTGATATCGTTTCCCCAAATCGAAACCGCACACGGAATATTTCCCCGATAAAAAGAAAGCAGCATGCCTTCATAAGGGATTCGTAACGCATGAATCAAATCGGGATTTGTTTGGCTTACGATCCTGTTGAATTTCCGGGCGGTAAGCGGTAACGAAAAAGGTCCCAAGATATACCTGAAATTGATCAGCAACGGACGGAATCTTCTGATAAAAGTCCGGTCGGACCCTTCGGATTTACTCCCATCTTTTGCTTTGTTTTTGGGAATCGATGAACCGGATAAGCCCGAGAAAGCGACGGGAAGAATAAAAAATTCATCCGCCTCTTGCGGCTGTTCGCAAGGATAACTTGAAACCAGAACAATCTGATGATTTAAGCTTTTCAGACTTCGCAACCAATTCAGCGTAATCGGGCTTCTTCCGTCCGCAAGGATCAAAATCTTCATAATTTCCTTTTTTCTGTGACAGAAATAAAAACTGTTTCGAAAATATTTTATTCTTTCCGATTTCGAACAGCGAACGAGATTGCCTGTTCAAATGATTCCGCCATATTTTCTAAATTAATTTCATTCCGCACGATCTGAAAAGATCGGTCACCCATTTTTCGCAACCGCGACGGATCGCTCAGCAAAGTCCGGATGGCATCTGTCAACATTTTTAAATCACCGGGCTTGACCAAGATGCCGTTTTCTTCCCGTACCAAATCCGTCTGTGTACCGTCCGCTTCGGCGGCGATTACCGGCAAGCCTGACGCCATTGCCTGTTGAAGTGCCAATCCCCCTGTCCCGGGTAAGACGAATAAATCAGCCTGATCAAATTTTTCGGTCAATTCCTGCCCATAAAGAGCTCCGAAAAACAATGTTTGCGGAAAAATCTTCGCAGCTAATTCCGTAATCTGTTGTCTGGCCGGTCCGTCGCCGACAATCCAAAGGATCGGGCTCACGGAATCTTTCAAAGCGGCACAAGCCTCGATGAGCAAATCAACCCGTTTCCTTTCTTGCAATCTTCCGACGAAAAGAATCACGGGATGATCGGATATTTCCGGACTCCGTTCGGGTGGCAAATCCCTTTTCGGTCGTTCGGTAACGGCATTTTTTGCGATAAAGATCTTTTCAGGAGAAACACCCATTTTTCGATAAGATTCCGCCCCGGCTCCGCTGTAAGTCAAAACCGCATCAAATTGACGGAAAAATCTTCTTTTCAAACGGTTTTGGCTAAAACCCGCTCCCAACCCCCATCCGATTACCGGCTTGTTTTGCCGATGCATCCAATGAATTGCCCATCGGGTTAAAGGATAGCGATTATTCGCCTCTACGATCAAGACATCCGGATTTTGGCTTCTCAACCATTGAAAGATATTCGTTTGAAAGCAAAGGTAAAATTTGCCATGAAATAGGTGCTTGTTATTTGAATGGTAAAAATGGGCTTTTTCCAATTTCCGCGAAGTATCGATCATTTCATCTTTCCGCGGATTACCGGCAAATACCGACACATTCCCGTCGTATGATTCCGCCAAAAGATCAAACAATGGAACGCGATACTCTGCCAGAACTCGTTGGACAATGCCGATTTTCATTCGATCACATTTACCCGCGATCCGTCAGGTGTTTTTTCAACTTCGATTCGAGACGGAAAGGCATCTTTGAGTTCATCCAAATGGGTAATTACCAGAATTTTTTTATAATCATCCTGAACGGCGATTATCGCTTCGATCAATCTCTGGCGCCCTTCTTCATCCTGACTGCCGAAGCCTTCATCAATAACCAGCATCTGTAACCGGGCACCGGCTCTTTTGGTAAGAATATGGGAAAGCGCCAAACGAATCGCAAAATTGATCCGAAACGCCTCCCCTCCGGAAAATAATTCGTATTCTCGCGATCCTGTCTCATCGCTGATAAAAATAGCCAAGGTCTCTATTTTATCTTCCCGGTTCTTATCTTTGTACTCTTTTTGAGTGGAAAAGCGGACAGACATTCTTTCATCCGTCAATTTTCCCAGAATCAGATTGGCATGCTCTTCGATTTCAGGAAGTGCCTGATCAATTAAGATTGCCGGGATTCCGTTTTTTGAAAAAGCTTTTTCAAGGTATTTCAGCTGAGAAATTTGAAGGTTGGCTTCCTCCCGTTCGCGAATGACCTCCTGTTTCTGCTTTTTCAATGACTCTAAGACGGAAACGAGCTGTTCCGCAGCTCCTTTTTCCAACCGGATGCGGTTTGTTTCAGCTTGAACGGTATCAAATTCCTTCTTCGCCTTTTGTAAATCCGGTAAGTTTGCCGAAAATTCGTCCAGCGCCGCTTTTTGCTGTTCCACGGAGCCTTCAATCTGCTTTAATTCTTTTTCATCGGCAGCAATCTGATTGGTTAAATCGATAATTTCACGTTGAATCGGCTGTAAAGCGGCTTTTGCCTGCTGTACTTTCTGCCAGCGGTTTTCGTTCAGAGCTAATTCGGATTCTTTTTCCCGACATTGCTCATGGGCCGCGGGATTATATCCGAGAGCTTTTGCCTGTTCGTCAAGCACAGATAACCTTTGCCGCTCTTCCGCGCAGAAAGATTCCGTTTCCAGCAATTTTTGAATTTCGTTCAAGCGATCGGATAATTTTTGGCGATAAGGTTCATTTTCCTGAATTTTTTTGATCTCGGCGGAAATCGGTGCGAGTAAACGTGAAAGCTCGAGATGCTTTTTTTCAGCATTTTGGATTTCCGATAATTTCCGATTAAGGGCATCTTTTTCCTCATTTAGCTTTTTCAGTTCTTCGCTATTAATTCGGTATCGATCTCCCAACTTTTTCCCGTCAAGCTGCATGCTTTGTAAATAGGTGAGAGTATGTTCCTCATCCAATTCCCTTCCGCAAAAAGGGCAAGGGGTCCCCACTTGAGCTGCCTGAAGTTCCGTTATTCGCTTCTTTAAATCCCGCATTTGGGCATCCAGTTGTTGATTCTCCGCCCGTTTTTCTACGATGATTTCCGTAATGTTCCGCAGAGATTCATTCACAGATTCTTTTTCGGAAAGGAATGCTTCAATACTTTCAAGTTGTGTTTGAAGCTCTTTTTGTTTTTGGGATAATTCCGGTATTAATTCGAAATTTTTTTCCAGCCTGAGAATTTCTTGTCGAAGTGTGGCTTGTTCGGATTCCAAACCGGCACGCAATTGACCGATTTTACCTGTTATCTCTTTTCGCTCTCCGTCGATCCGATAATTTTCCAGCGCTTTTTTGTTCCATTCGGATAATTCTTCCCGAATTTTCTGTAATTGCCGGTATCCCGACTCGATTTCCGGCTCCTCTTTCAGCAATTCCTGAATAGACAAAGATTCGAGAGTTCGTTTCGACAACCGACTTTTTTGTGCATCGATTTGCCTGGCACTCTTTTCGTAATTCTGCAGAAGAGACTGATAAGCGGCTTGATGGGATTCCAAAAGCGTTTCGGCGGATTTTGCATTTTGCCAGGCTTGTTGTTTGATCACCAACTGCTCTTCGGACTTTTTCAATTCTTCGTCCAAGCTGTTCAAAACTTCTCTGCGCCGGGGTTCTTCGGATAATTCTTTTTCGATTTCATCCAGTCGATTCTCAAGAAAAGATAATCTCACAGTCTGATTTCGGCGTTTTTCGGCTGCGGCGGTTTGGTATTTTTCCCAAATATCCAATTCTAAGATGTTGGAAAGGATTTTTTTTCGGTCACCGGCGCTTTGACTTGTAAATTGATCCGCTTTTCCTTGCAGAAAAAAAGAAGCATTGATGAATGTCTCAAAATCGAGGTGAAGCAGCTCCTCGATTCTTTTATTTGTCTGACGAACGGATTTTTCGGTCATCGGATGCCAGTTTCCCGTTTCCTGATTCCAAATCAACAAATCGACAGTGGAAGTTTTTCCGCGTCTGAGACAGCGAATGATTCGATAAATGTTTGATTCATATTCGAACTCAAATGTCACTTCCGCCGCATCGATATTTCTGGAATTATTAATAATCGTCTCGTCATTTTTCCGAGCTTGGCCGAACAAAGCCCAAGTCATCGCATCCAAAAGGGCGGATTTTCCGGCGCCGTTCGAGCCGGAAATACAGGCAACATGGATCCGGGTAAAGTCAATCTCCACCGGTTCTTTATAGGAAAGAAAACCGCTGATTTTCAGCAGACGTGGAATCATTTTTTATCCTTAGGGAAAATTTCACATTTCATGATTTGACTTATTCTTCCGAATCGGTCTTATCGGAGTCATCTTCAGATGGGGAAGCTAATTTGGTAACCATTACTTTATCGATTCGACGATTATCCATATCCACAATTTCAAATCGATAGCCGTCCGCTTCGAAAGAATCCCCGGCTTTGGGGATAAAGCCGAATTTGCTTAACATAAACCCGGCCAGCGTCTGATAACCGACTCGATCTTCGTCAGCGAGTTGTTTAATTCCGAGTTCATCTTTAAACTCTTCAATATCCATTTGACCGTCAATCAGCCATGAACCGTCTTCCCTTTCGACAATTTCGGGATGATAGGTATCATATAAACCGGGAACGTCTCCGACCAGTTCTTCCAAAATATCCAACAAGGTCACCATGCCGGAAAATCCGCCGTACTCATCCAAAACAATCGCCACCTGCTTGCCGGATTCCCTCAAATCATCCACGACGGACAGTGCCGGTTTGCTTTCGGGAATAAACAGAGGGGTTTCTGCCATTTTGCTGAGATCAATTTCATCACCGCTGATATATGCATCCAAAATTTTTTTCGCCGAGACAATTCCGACCACGTTATCGGTTGTTCCCCGAACTAAAGGAAAATAACTGTCATCCGATTCCTTAATTTCCGCCAGGCTTTCTTCCAATGGTTCGTCCAAATCGATCCAGCATAATTCGGTTCGGGGGGTCATCATCCCATCAACCGTTTTATCACTCATTCGGAATACACTCTCGACAATATCCTGTTCGGTTTCATCAAAGACACCGGAGAGAGTTCCCTGCTCGATCATTACTTTGACTTCATCTTCCGAAACAGAATCGTCTTCGGTTTTCTTGACACCCAAAATTTTGATACCGATTTCGGTTGACCAACTTAAGAAGCTGACCAGCGGCTTGGTGATTCGGGACAGCACACGCATTATCCCGCTCATGTTCAGAGAGATCTTTTCAGGAAAAGAAATTGCGAGCCGTTTCGGAATCAATTCACCGATTACCAAACTGAAATAAGTGATCACGATCGAAACAAGCAAAAGCGCTAAGGTATTTGCTATGGAGGAGAAAAGGGGAACCTTTGCCAGTAAATTGGCTACGGGACCGGAAAAGGCGGAGGCGCCGACCGCACCGGTGATAACACCGACCAATGTGATGAAAATCTGAATGGTTGAGAAAAAGTCATTCGGATTTTCATACAACTCCAAGGCTGTCCTTGCTTTTCGGTTTCCTTTCTCCATTTCATGCTGGAGGCGGGCTTTTCGAACCGAAACAATCGCCATTTCCGTCATTGAAAAAATTCCGTTAATAATAATCAGAACAACTAATAATAAAAAACTGCTAAGTGGTTGTGACATAACCTTTCAAATCCATCATTTTTAAAAAACCGGTACCCTATTTTCAGGTTTCAGAACCTTCAGAAATCCCCATATCCACATCATTAAATATTTGCTTTGCGAGATTCAGCAATCCGGGAAGCGCATTTTTGTCATATTTATTTGATTCACAATAACGTTCCAGCAGCTCTAAATGGCTCAGGCTGCTTACAGCGGCATCTTCCGAAAGGCGGATCCGCGGAGATGAAATGGGCCTCAATACCAAATGAAAAGCCAGTGCGCTTTCTGCGGCTTTTCGTAATTCTCTTTCATCCAAAAAATTCTCCCATTCCCGCGGGTAGTGAATGATTAAACGGATCATCGCATCCGGAATTTGATCAGCCTCCGGCAAAGCGGCCAAAGCTTCCTGTTGAAAAGTCTCGGCATTTTGAATAGTGATCTCGTTGGAGAAAAAATTCCTGCCTTCTAACTCACGAAAAGTATAAGAGGAATGCCGGTTATCGATTTGAGCGATGACAAACCCTTTTTTATCATTGCATTCCCCGAAATTAACTCTTTCGATTGAACCGGGGTAAACCACAGGGGGTTGATTCCCGGCATTCAAGTCTTGAAATTTATGAATATGTCCTAAAGCAGTATAGGATATCCGCCGATCTTTCATCACTCCCTCGGGGAGCAGCACCTCCTGTCCCAAAGCAGCCATTTGAAATTCGGAGAACAGAGCACCGGTTATGGAATAATGTGCCATCAGAATAATCGGGAGGGATGGATCCGTTTCATCAAGAATACGATTGATTTCCGTCGATATTTGATATGCGAGATCCTGTCCGGTACTTTCGGTTTCTTTGCCAATTGACTGGGTTGCCGCCACCAGACGGGAGCGAGGAATCCAAGGAACAGCGATTACCTGAACGGGAACACCATCCAACATTTCCGGCGTCCAAAGGCTGATTGTTTTGGCAAGGTGCAGATAAGGAACGCTCAAAGTGTCATATTCCTGTAAAGCGCTGGCACGGCCGCTTGCCGTAGAAGAGTCATGATTGCCGGCGATGAGCAGTACCGGAATTTTCGCCTCCGACAGGCGCATCATCCTTTTTCCCCATTCGCGCTGAAAAGTCGGAACAGGAACAGCGTCTCGATAGGCATCCCCGGCAAACAAAACAAGGTCCACTTTTTCATCGATCGCGCTATCTACAATTCGGTCTAATGCCTTGAGAAAATCAAGCGTACGGTAAGAGAATCCGCTTTTCGGATCGCGCTTTCCACCGGTGATAATATCGATATGAGCATCCGCAAAATGCAAAACTTTAATACTCATGATCCTCCCCTCCCGATTTCCGCGGATAAGGAACTGCATGCCACGAAGCCGGGGTGAATATCCAGACAGGATTGAACATCAGCCTGAGCGGATTCAAATTCTCCGAGCGCTGCTTCCGCCATCGCCCGCCAATAATATGACTCTTCCAAATAAGGTTCATTGGTACTGGCTAAAGTGATATTTGCCAAATTGATCACATCCTGATAACGTCCCGAATAATAATAGGCATAATACGGACCGGTCTGATACCAGACGATACGATACGGCCTTGTTTTTGTATCCAAATTCGCATAGTATGAAAATGCCATGTCATAAGATTGTGCCGCTCCGTAATAATCCGTTAAGGCGACTTGTGAAGTACCGCGATTAAAATAAGCATAAAATCGCGATTCATCATCCTGTGCCTCCGCTACTTGATTGTTTGCCATTTCAAAAGCATTCTGTTTCGCCCAATCACTGTTGACATACGGTCCGAGCAAACTATAGAGTTCGGCTTCTTTATCTCCGGGATAGACGATCATAAATTCAAAGTTAAAACATTTCCATTCTTTATAGAGCGTTTCATAAGTAACTTCATAATTCGGTTTGTAATATGAATCCTGAACCGTCCAAATCTGTGTAGCATCATTATAACCAGTAATAACGTTATAGTGTCCCATCCAACTGTAGGCACCGCTGACTTCCTGCATGAAAGACCCTTTTTCGATCAAAATCGGAAAGCCGGCTGCAATCAATTTTTTCAAAAGTTCCGGTGTTCCTCCCGATCTGACAATCGATCGCAACTGTGTTTGTTCTGCGACAAAGTTTTCCATTTCATAAAACATGACATTTTTATCCTTGTCAAAAGGTTTCAACCACTTTCCCGCATCCAATCGATTTCCTTTCCACCCCCAAAATGTGAGCGCCATTGATAAATTGGTGGGGGCGCAGTAATTCCAAATCCCATGTTGGTCTTCGTACTTGACACCGTCGATGTGAGCACTTTCGGGCAAGGGGGTCGGAGTGATCGTTGCGGTCGGATTCAGAGTCGGCGTTGCCGTCGCAGCCGGCGTGACAATGACAGCCGTTTCGGTGGGAGGGACGGTCATTGTTATTGTTGTTGTCGGGGTGTGAGTTCCTTCGGCAGTCTGAGATAACATCGAAATGTTTTCTTCGCCTCCCTGAGGGACAAACACGGTATCGGCAGGTGAATTGAAAAGCATATAGAGTCTGTTCTTCAGGTTTTCGACTCGAAAACTGATCTTGTCGCGAACGGGAGTAAATAACCCGACAAAAAGTATGAAAAATAAAATGATTCCAAACAGAATAATAGGGCGATAATCCCTGTCATTTTTCATAAAAATATTCTATCAAAGAGAAATTTTATATGGATATTGCATTCAAAAAGGGAAATTCCGAATGGAGCGAATGATTCCAAAATAATTAATCTTCATCTTCATCCAAATGAACTTCCAATTTAATTTGTTCGGGCTTAATCCTTAACCAAAGGACAAGTTTTTGCCCTTCTTCCGTATCCAGACAGCGGGCGGCTACAATCGGCACTTCCTGTTCGAGCCCGATTGAGTTTCGAAATTGCAAATACATGGTATCCTGTTGCTCCCATGTCGATTGACAGCGTTCAATCAATCCGGGACCGTTCAAGGTGCGTAAATTTGTCATCACCACTTCATAATTGGCCGGAGATTCAACGATCGCAGCCGTCCAATCGGAATTGGTCGCTTCAAAAATCGGAGTGGGTCCTTCTATAATCGTAATCCTGTTATTCATAATAAAACCTTCTGTTTATCATACCATAATGTCATCTTTTATTTCTTAAAACCTTATTAAATGGTTTTTAAATAGTCAAGACTAAAAGGAAGAACCTCCATTAGAGCCGAAGTTGTTATCCTGATGATTTTCCGCAAAACTTGATTGCTCATCCAATAGTGGCGTCGATATTAGGACATTTGTAAATAGCCTTGACACACCATTATGGTTGAATAACAACACAAATTTTTGTTTTTCTTGCGAAATTTTATCAGAAAGAGTATACTCGTATTGCTTTTTCGGGGTGTAGCGCAGTTGGTAGCGCACCGCGTTTGGGACGCGGGGGTCCGCGGTTCAAGTCCGCGCACCCCGACAGATGACCCTTCTTTCCCCTGACTGTAAAACCAAACGACTCTTCGATTTTATGTTTTTTATGATAAGATTTAGGGGAAAAGCCAATGGAAAGTACGATAAACCCCTCCTCTCATATTTATTTATCGATTATTCTTCCGGCCCATAATGAAGAAAAACGCTTACCCATTTGTCTTGAAAAGGTAATCGCATTTGTTTCTTCTCTCCGGTTCCCCTTTGAAGTGATTGTGGTAGAAAACGGCAGTGTCGATCAGACATTGGCTATCGCAACCGAATATGCAAAACGATATGACTGGTTGAGAGTTTTGCAAAATTCAAAACCCGGCAAAGGGTTGGCGGTTCGAACGGGTATGTTGGCTGCAAAGGGGGAATATCGTTTTTTTGCTGATGTTGATTTTTCCATGCCCATTGAAGAAATATTAAATTTCCTTCCTCCCAAGCTTTCCGATTATGATGTCGCTATCGGATCCAGAGAAGTTAAAGGGGCAATTCGCTATAATGAGCCACCGATCCGTCACCTGACCGGTCGAGTATTTAATCAGATTGTCCGTCTAATGACCGTACATAACATCCAGGATACCCAGTGCGGTTTCAAGTGTTTTACAGCAAACGCGGCAGAAAAAATTTTCTCGGTTCAGGTTTTAGACGGTTGGGCATTTGATGCGGAAGTGTTGTATATAGCCCAAAAAAACGGATTTAAAATTGTCGAAGTTCCGGTACGTTGGTATTATGACGGACAAAGCAAAGTTCATGTGCTGAATGATTCAGTCAAGATGTTTCGGGAACTATTGCAAATACGCTGCAACGATAAATCCGGAATTTATAAGATCGAACAATGAAGAAAAATCCGACTCTCGATTATGAAAAAGCTTTGTGGGAACAAGGCTTTTTTTATGTGGCGGGAATCGACGAAGCCGGTCGAGGAGCTTGGGCCGGTCCGGTTATGGCGGGAGCGGTCATTTTCCCGGTGGATGAAAATCTGCCTGTTATTTTGGACGGCGTGCGTGACAGTAAACAAATGACGCCGGAAACTCGGGAAGAAAAATTCCGGATAATTACCGATTATGCGATCGGCTGGGCAGTGGGATCCGCTTCAAATTGGGAAATTGATTCCATGGGAATTTTGCCGGCTACACGACTGGCAATGGACCGAGCAATTGCTCAACTTCAACCGCTGCCGCAGTATTTACTGATTGATTATGTCCGATTATTCCGCCAAATGATGCCGCAGAAATCCATCATCAAAGGAGATGAATGCTCTTACAGTATCGCGGCGGCTTCTATCCTGGCAAAAGTTTGCCGGGATCATTGGATGGTTGAACACTGTGCCGAAGAATTTCCGCAATATGGATTCGAACACCATAAAGGGTACGGTACCCAGTTTCATCAAGAGGCTTTGGAAAAATTCGGTCCCTGTAAGTATCATCGGAAGTCATTTCATCCCATCGCTTCCGAATTAAAGTTATTTGAGTGAAATAAATTTCAGAAAAAAACGGGCGCTTCAAGCGTCCGTTTTTTCTGATCAAAAGTTGTATTTACGGAGTGATTACCGTGCCGGATTTTATACTGGTATTCTTGGGAATAATAACAATCCCGTCACGTACATAATATTTCTTAATGGGATCCGCATCGTCCAATTCAATATGGGGCGGGAAGGGTTTAATGATGACATTATCACCGATACGGGCATTTTTATCAATTATAGCTTGCTCAATATGGCAATTTTTTCCGATTCCCAAAGGGATATCAAAATACTTTGAGTCGTTGGCACTCTTTTCGAAGACATCATCATCAACGCCCATCAAAATAGAATCTTTGATTGTTGTCCCGACATCAATCATACTGCGTATACCGATAATGGAATGTTCGATACTGTTCGCTTTAATCATGCAGCCGTTCGCAATCAGAGCATTTTTAACCTCGGTATTTTCAATTTTCGTCGTGGGCATGGTCTTGTTTAAGGTATAAATCGGATGCTTCGGATCGTAAAAATTGAATTTCGGATGATCTTCCGTCAGCATTAAATTTGTTTCATAGAATGAGCGAATTGTCCCGATGTCTTCCCAGTAGTCATCAAAGGTCCAGCCGTAAACATCATATTTTTCAATTGCATAAGGGATAATATGCTTGCCGAAGTCGGAATAGTCCAGTGCATTCAGTAAGCCGACCAACAGATCTTTATTGAACAGATAAATTCCCATAGAGCCCAGATAAGGTCGTTCTTCGTCATCCAGACTGACCAATTCCTTAAGAACTTCGGGATCTTTGGGTTTTTCCTTGAAATCATTGATTTTGAATTCGGAATCACGCTTCAAAATACCGAAGCGATCCGCTTCATCCTTATGCACGGGTTGAGTGGCGATCGTTACATCCGCATGGTGATCTAAATGAAATTGAAGCATATCCGCGTAATTACAACGATACAGATGGTCACCGGATAAGATCAGAACATATTCCGTTCGCGATGAGATAATCTCACTCAATTGTTTTCGAACCGCATCTGCGGTTCCCTGATACCAATCATTGTTATCTGTCCGTTGTTCCGCTGCCCAAATTTGAACCCATCCGGAATGAAACCGATCAAACTGATAAGTATCCAAGATGTGTCTGTGAAGGGAGACGGAGTTGAATTGGGTTAAGACCGCAATCTTAAAAATTCCGGAATTGATGCAATTACTGATCGGGATATCAATTAACCGGTACTGACCTGCGATCGGTACCGCCGGCTTTGAGCGCAATTGCGTAAGAGGAAACAACCTGGTCCCTCGGCCACCGCCGAGAATGACTGCCAATACATTATCAAGGGGCAACATATTATCCTCCCTTCACTCTTTCTTTTGTATAGATTGATTCTATCAAAAAATACGATTAAAGGGTCTGTTTACAGAGTAAATTTTTGTAAGAGTTTTCGGCTTTTTGTAAATTTTATGGAAAGAATTAATAAATCGACGTTTCTCATTACTCTGTGGGATCGATACGAAACTTATGGTTAAGAAGATTGCTGAACCAGCCAGATTTTTTCGCCGTCGGAAATAACTTCGATGGTTCCGTATTCATTCGTACTCAATAAAATAGGTTTCCCCGAACAGGAGGAACCATGACAATAAGTTTGTGATAAATATTCTTCCCATTCCCTTTCATTGTCTTTCTTCCCTAACAGAATGATTGAAACGGAAGGGTTCGGATCGTTCAAGGTGTCGATTCGATGAAGCGGGATACCGTTTGGGATATCGATTGTCAAAGATCGGTAGCTTATTATCCACCTTTTTCGCTTGAGATATTCTTGCTGCAAAGTGAGAATAAACGGATTCGTTCGGAGTTGAAATCCTTCGTTCAAATAGACAGGCGTTGGGTTTGTTTGTTCGGCGGATAAACTGCGATTCCTACCGTTGAGAATCAACCATTCAGGCTTTTCATCATCACTCCTCAGATATTCGTCTGCCATCCATTCTTCTTGGAAATCCAAAATTGCAGCGGCATAATCTGCCGGGTCAAAGGGGTTCTTTTTCAGAAGATTTTGGGCTTGAAAATTTGTAACTCCGTTTGCCACCAGAATTTTTTGAGATTCCGGCAAGCGAATCAAGATAGAGCTTGTATTGGTGCCGCCGGTAAAAGTCAGATGAAGTCGGTGATCCGCTTTTGCCAAAACCTGCCGCCAGCAAACAAGTGTAAAAAGCGCAAGAATGGTTATGCCGGCTTGGATTAAAGTTTCCTTCTTTTGTCGAATCCAGCGATTTCGATTGATCCAAACTGTCAGGATCGAAAAAATAATGATCCAGGCAGCCAAATTTGAAAGATCACTGTATTGAGATGCCCAGTCAAATTTTCCGAAAAAGCAGATTATTCGGATGGTTAATGCCGGTAAAGGATCAACGATTAGGCCGGCAATTTTTCCCAGCGATTCGGATAGTATTGAAAGGAATAACGCGAACACACCTCCGACCATGATCAGGTTTTGAAACGGCGCGATAAGCATATTGACAATCAGGGAAAATATTGCGAATTGATGAAATGATGCGGCAATAATCCAAGTAGTAAATATCTGAGCGGAAAATGAAGTGATCAATATTTCGTTCAGCGTATCCAGAAGAATTTTTTGGACATTATTTTTCAGATGAATTGCTGTAAATCCTTTTTCGATCAGACTATTCAATGGCGGATTAAAAATCAAAATTCCCAGAGTTGCCGTAGCTGATAACTGAAAGCCCACGTCAAAAAGAATTTTCGGTTGAAACATCGCCATCGCAGCGACGGATAAAAGCAATGAATCAACTCCTCCTTTCTCTCTGCCGATGCTCATTCCGATCAAGGCAATTCCTCCCATAATTCCGGCTCGGACGATCGCCGGGTTCGCCCCGGTAAGAATCGTGTAGAAGAAAATAAACGGCAATAGGATTAATGGTGTCCACCAGCGTTTATGAAACGCTCGTAAGACGGATAAAAGCATCCAGATCAAAACGGAAAAATTCATCCCGCTGATTGCGATAATATGAGCGGTTCCCGTGTTTCGAAATGCTTCTTCGATTTCCGCCGGAATACGGCTCTTATCTCCCAACAATATCCCCGCCATCAACGAATTTTCAGGTTCCGGGAATATATCATAAGTTTTTTGCAGCAAATAGGATTGAAGCCGAAAGATTCTATTGAGAATCGGATTCCCCTGTTGTTTTGCAATCAATTCGATTTCGGGATTATATAAAATTCCGGATATACCCGATCGCTCCAGATAACTTCCGTAAGAATTTGGGGCAGAGGCGTCGAGTTTTGTCAATTTTCCGCGGACGGAAAGAAGATCCCCATATTCAAAAGAATTTGTCAAAGAATTGAGAACCACAATACATTCTCCCCGATCGGGGTCAGAATCCGAATCTTCATTCCGAACCAAACGAATCCGCAACCGTGTCTGTGAATCCGATCGTGTCACGGGACGGTTGATGATCCCTTTAAAGGAAACTTCTTCACCGGAGACTTCGGATAAATGTCCGGAAGGGAGGGGTTGATTTGTCACTGATCCGCGCAATCCGCCGAGGCAGCAGAAAGCAGCCGTCAAAGCAATCATCGCCGCTTTTTTTACCGGTTGATCAAGGACGTATTTTGAAGATTTCTTTCCGCAGAATACAGCCAAAACAGCGAACAAAAGCAAAAATATCAGCCATATCGGTAAGGGGACACGGATCTTCTGTGAAATAAATAATCCCGCCAGTATACCGAGCAATATTTCGGTTCTGTTCATGAAAATTTCTCAAATGAATTTCATCAAATTATTTTTATTTGTCGCCGAACGCAACAGCTCGGTTGATTATAAATTGGACCAGCGCAACAAAAACAACGGAAAAGACTTTGGTTGCCATAACATCGATTCTCAGCCTTCCGCCGGCGTAAAGAATCAATGTGGATAAGCCGAGCCCGAATAATCCTGTCAGATAGAAAGAGAAGAATCGCTTGCCCATTTTGTCTGTTTTCTTGAAGTTATAAAAACTATTGAGGAAAAAACTTAAAAAAATGCCGAAATGAACGCTGATTACATTGGCGACAAATTTGTTGATCGCCAATTTGTCAAAAAGCAGATAGAAAACAAGCGCATCAAAACCGGCACTGATCGCACCGATAATTCCATAGAGAATCAGATTTCGCAAAAACGTTCGATCAATTTTCATTCTGTCTGTTTCGATTCTATCATCAGTTCGATTTCTTTTAACAACAAAGGATGAAGGATCGGATTGGCGATCAAAAATTCAAAGGGTACATGAAAGCAATTCGGATCGCCTTTGAGATTACTGACCACAGCGCCCGCTTCCCGCGCGATAACAAATCCGGCGGCGACATCCCATGCCGATAGATGCATTTCCCACATTCCATCCAGCCTGCCCGCCGCAGTGTAAGCTATTTCCAAAGCAGCCGAACCCATCCTTCGTACACCCGCTGTAGTTTGCATAAAATGCTTGAACAGAGGGAAATTATCTCTTCCCGTTTCCGGAATCTTCATGTTAAATCCCGTGGCAAGCAAGGCATAGCACAAATCTGTTTCCCGTGAAACCTGTATTTTTGTACCGTTTAAATAGGCACCCTTTCCTTTTTCGGCACAATAGCATTCGTGTCGCATCGGATCGTAAATAACTCCCAATACCAGCTCCCCTTTGAAAGCATAACCGATGGAGATGCTGTAAAAAGGTACGCCGTGTGAATAGTTCATTGTCCCATCCAACGGGTCCAAATACCAAACATGTTCCGCAGCGGTTATCGTTCCGTTATGAAGGCCGCTTTCTTCGCTGAGAATGGTATGCCCCGGATAGAAATGATTGATTTGTCGAATAAGAAAATTTTCGGATTTCTGATCGATTTCGGTAACCGGATCCTGGATTCCTTTTTGAGTGACTTGGTGTGTTTTACCAAATCCATCAATGGTGATCACTCCGGCCTGTTCGGCAAATGTGCAAAGGTCTTTGATTTCGGGAATCATTTCTTTCGTTCGCTTTCGGCTTATTATTGACCATTATACTCTGCTTTTCGAGGCGGACAAATTCCGTGAATAATCTTGATGTAAAATTCTATGCAGAAATAGCTTAGGAGTGAAATCATGAAAATAACTGTTTTAGGGTCAAACGGTTGGTTTGATACAGATACCGGCAGCACAAACTGTGTGCTGCTCCAGACATCCGATTATTCCGTAATCATGGATGCGGGCTTTGGCATTACAAAAATTAAAAACAGAGTCGATTTTTCAAAACCGGTCTATCTTTTTCTGACCCATCTCCATTTGGATCATGTGATCGGGTTACATGCGCTCGATTATTTCAATTTCGAACAACCGTTGCGAGTGATTACGCCCATCGGAGGAACGGATGATCTGAAAGACTTGCTGCGATCCCCTTTTTCCGCAGCATGGGATAGCCATGTTTATCCGATTGAGATGATTGATGCGAAGAATTTGGAAAAAACGAATCTTCCTTTCAAAGTCGAAGCCTTGCCTCTGGTACATGCCGTACCGGATACCGGTTACCGATTTGAAATCGATGGAAAAATTATTGCCTTCGTAATTGATACCGCTTACTGCGAAAATGCGGTCAAATTAGCAAAAAACGCCGATTTGCTGATTACGGAATGCGGTTTTTATCCCGGAACCGTCAATACGGTATCGGGTCATATGACGCCGGAAACGGCAGCGAAATTGGCGTCTGATTCAAACGCAAAACAGACTGTCTTGATTCATTTCGGCGCAAACGCCTTTGAAACGATCGATAAACGGAGCCGGGCAGTGGATACGGGAAGAAAGGTTTATCCGGGATTGATCATGGGACTCGATAATATGGAATTTATCCTTTGAAGCGATATCGCCGGACTGTTTTATCCAAATAAATATCGATTCGATGCGGAGTTTGATCCGGGATTAAAAACCATGAGGGCGATTCGCCCTCATGGTTTGGAGGAGAAACTGAAAAATATTTATACTGCCTGAATATTTTTAGTTTGTCATATTAACGATGGCGGAAATATAATCCCTGTCCACCATATTGAAACGATCTTCCGGCGGATATAATGCGCCGCCGTAGAATATTTCGCGATTATTATTGACAGAAGAATCCGAATACGGTTTGTAATGGGCAACATGTACCTGATCGCATCCGGTTTCACTGACGATCCGGTCGATATTTTTCAATGTTATGCCCGCTCCCGGCAAAATTTCTATTCTTCCGTCAGCATAGGTGATCATTTCTTTTACTGTTTCGATTCCGAAAAAGACATTCGATTCCTGTCCGCTGGTCAGAACCCTGGTTATTCCAAGCGAGATGAGGGTATCCAAGGCGGATTTCCAGTCCGGCACAACATCAATTGCCCGATGAAAAACGGTTGTTTTATCGCCGGCAATTTGCTTCATAATTTTTGTTCGTTCAACATCGATTGTCCCATCCGATTTGAGAAAACCGAACACCAATCCGTCCGAACCGTGGGCTAATAATAATTTTGCATCCTCAACCGCCGTGGCAAACTCATTTTCGGTATAGCAGAATCCTCCTTCTCTGGGCCGAACCATTGTCATGATTTTCAAGCCGGTATGCTTTTTTGCAATGATCAGTTCGCCGATCGAAGGGGTTAACCCGCCGTGAAAAAGGTCGCTGTTCAATTCGACTCGATCCGCTCCCGCCTGAAAAGATTCAACCGCATCATCTGCGCTGCCGCAGCAGACTTCGACAAGAATGTTCCCCATTATTAACCTCGCTTGCAATATTATTCTTCTAGTTTTGTGTCATTATACTTTGTAACCGGAAATTTTGGTAAAAATCGGTTTGTAAAGCTTTTGAAAGTTTGATAAAATAGAAATAAGCACGAAGTATTACAGCTTTAATATTAACATGACGATAATAATTATATTGAAACCGTAATGAATGATCCGATCAGTGATATTTAAAGAGGCCTTCATGATGAAAACGCAGAAATTAGATAAAGATCTGATGAAGAAAAATAATATGAAGCTCGTGTTGGCCTGTATTAATGAGGCTGATGAAATCTCCAAAGCGCAAATTGCCGAAAAAGTGCAAATGAGCATTATGTCAATCAATCGGATTACCGATGATCTGATCCAATTGGGTTTCGTTTGTGAGACGGACCGCACCAAGGAGAATTCAATCGGAAGGCCTCCGATGATGCTTTCTCTCAATCGCGACAACCTGCTTTCATTGAGTGTCAGCCTTGAAAAGGACACGATGCGGGTGGGATTGGTCGATCCTTTCGGAGAGATAAAAGCTATTCGGGAATACACGATCACTTCCAGTCGATTCGATCCGCAAGAAGTTTTGAAGCAACTGGCAATGAATCTCCAACGATTCATCGACAGCCAGCCCGATCGGAAGATCTTACCGGTGGTGGGAATCGTGTTACCCGGAATTGTGGATAATAAAAAAGGAAGGATGGAGTTTTCATCCAACCTCAAATGGCATAATGTTCAAATCAGTAAAATTCTAAAAGAATATTTTCCTTCAAAAGACTTTGTGGTTGAAAATGACATTAAAGCGATCGCGATCGCTGAGAATCGTTTCGGCGCATCGAAGCAATGCCATAATTCGGTTGTGATGAATATCGGGAACGGTATCGGTGCCGCGGTCATTATTGATAACGAAATTTATCGCGGTAAGAATAATATGGCCGGCGAAATCGGGCATATTATCATCAATCCGGTAGGCCAGATGTGTGAATGCGGTCAAATCGGTTGTCTTCAGACAAAAATCGCCGAATGGGCTATCCTGAGGGAAGCACAAAGTGTCGAAGCGGATATCACGCTCGAAGGTTTATTTGCCCGCTATGATGAGAAAGCGGATTGGGCTGTAAAACTTATTGACAGTGTCGTCGATTATATTTCCATCTCCATTAATCTGCTTGCCAATACCTATTCACCGGAAATGATCTTGCTTTGCGGGTCCATGATTCAACAGAATAAAAAGTTAAGAGAATTGATCGAAAAAAATTATCGAAGGCATTTAAACGATTATATTAAAAATTCGTTCCAGTTGAAATTCGAAAGCTTTGGCCGAGATGGGCATATTATCGGCGGATCAATAATCGCTTATCAACGCTATATTGATGAGGTCATTAAATGATTTTTATTTTTAAGAGTCAACGAACGGCTGCCTTAGACGGAAAAGGAAGGACGGTAGGAAAATGACCTTGCTTTTCAGTGAAGAAAAAATTCAAACAATTCATCGAGGTTATCTTCAACGACTTCCTTCTTTCGGTAAGTCCGGAGTTGAAACAGCTCGGTTTATCAGAGAATTGCCGGAAGTTGAAAGAATTTGCATGGAGTTTTGTTATACATTCATGCCGGTTCAAGACTTTGTATCTTATCCTTTTCAATTAATTGATATTCATGTGAAACATGCGGTCATGTTGTTGAATACCGTTCCATGGCTGAAGAATATTCCGGAAGATATTTTTCTGAATTTCGTTCTCTTCTATCGCGTAAATAACGAATTCATCGAAGATTATAAAAATCGGTTCTTTGAAGAACTGTGGCCCCGTGTCCGGGATAAATCCGATCGGGATGCCATCTTAGAAGTGAATTATTGGTGTTATGAAAAAGCTACTTATAAAGAATCGGATGACCGGACAGCTTCACCATTAACTGTTATTCGAAGGACATACGGTCGCTGCGGAGAAGAAAGCACCTTGCTGGTCAGCGCTTTACGCAGCGTCGGGCTGCCGGCAAGGCAATGTTACACTCCTCGTTGGGCTCACTGTGATGATAATCATGCCTGGGTTGAAGCATATTCGGACGGGAAATGGCATTATCTCGGTGCGTGTGAACCCGAACCCGTTTTAGACAAAGGTTGGTTTACCGCGGCAGCTTCGAAAGCGATGTTGATTCATTCCAAAGTCTTTAACTCGGATATGAAAGGTGAGTTGATCGCCGATCGTACTCCTGTTTTTTGTATGATAAACAACCTGAAAACGTATGCAAAAACAACCTGTTTGAATGTTTTTGTGAAAAACGACAACCGTCCATTTGCCGGAGCCGTGGTCCGCTGTGAAATTGTGAATTACAGCGAACTATACCCGTTATTAACCGCCGAAACCGACGACAATGGCTTCGCTTCATTTGTGCTCGGCAGAGGGGATATTATTTTACACGTTCATGACGGAAATCATTTCCTGATGAAAAAGGTCGATCTCAGACGGCAGAGCGAAATCACCGTTGATTTTGATGAAGCCGTTGAAAACAAACCGGGGAATTTTGATTTTGAGTTGATTCCACCCGCTGAGGATTTATCGAATCCGGTTGAAATTTCGCGGGAAACAGCAGAAATGCATGAGAAACGTTTAGAGCATTGCAACCGGGTTCGGTTGCAAACCGAAATGAGCTTTGCGGAAAATCCGGCGCTGAAAAATCTCAAACTCGATTCGGATTGGGACAAATCTTTGGTGAAGCAATACCTTACGGATGCCAAAGGAAATTTCGACGAGATAATTGACTTTTTACAGTGCGACTCCTTCATGACAGCGGATAAAGCGGCAATTCTGAATACTTTGCGCGAAAAGGACTTTGTCGATATCACTTCAGAAACACTGAAAGAATATTTGGAAGCTTCTCTTCCTTATAAGGGCTTATTTCCGGAAGATGTCTATATTCATTCCGTTTTGGCACCTCGGATTGAAAATGAAATGATTTTACCGCAGCGGAAACAATTGAAAGCATTTTTTGACCGATTTTCGGAACCGATTCGTTCAGCTTCCCAGCTATGGGATTATTTACGAAAGGCTGTCATTCTTCAGGATGAATATGGTTATGATTCTTTGGTTTGTGACGCAAAAAATATCCTTTCTACCGGAATTTGTGATTCCCATTCATTGGATATCTTATTTGTCAGTGCCGCAAGAAGTTTGGGAATTCCCGCGCGAATAAACAGCTCCACCGGCCGGAAAGAATTTTACGACGGCGAAAAATATTGCGGAATCGGTGAAGATTCAAAACCGGTCGATCGAAACAATTCCCGACTGATTATCCGAAACCAAAGCGGGAAGGATTTGAATTACTTCAGCCAAATCTCGATCGGAAAATTTTCCGCGGGGGTGTATCACAGCCTGGTTTATTGGAATCAAACAATCGGAGAGATATGGGAGTTACCGGTCGAAGCCGGTGAGTATCGTGTAATTACAACTGTACGCCAAATCGACGGCAGCGTGAAATGCAAGGTGTATTTTATATCGGTACCGGAAAATCAGAGTGTTGTTCTACCGGTTGATTTGGCGAAAGAGGACATTCTCGGCAAGCTGAAATATGCCAAAATCGAAAATGTCCCATTAATGAGTGAATCAGGTGAGAATACCGATCTGTATTCCGAATTGCGAGAGGATTATACCATTCTTGCCTTTGCCGACCCCGGCAAAGAACCCACCGAACATCTGTTTAATGAGTGGATCCGTTTGGCGGAAAAGTATCGTTCGCCCGATTTAGGGGTCATGATTGTTTTGGATGATCGCCGGGGACTCCAAAATCCGACACTGCAAAAAGTGTTGCAAGCCATCCCCGGAACCAGAGTTTTGATTATGGATAACCCCCGTTATCTGAAAGAGTTCCATCTGTTGATGGGAGTGGGAGATGAAAGAAAACCGTTCGTTTTGGTGATCAATAATCATAGGGAGGGATTATATGCCTTCAGTAACTATAACGTCGGAACAGGACAAACCCTGCTGAATATCATCAGCGAAGATTCGTCGAGGCGGAAATCAGAGAAGAAACCATCGGGAAATATAAAATGATTTTTCAAACGGAAAATAAAATGCCATCCGCATTTTAAATATATTAAGGAGAAAAAATGAAGAAACTATCGTTATTTATTTTAATCATCAGCATCGTTCTGATCGGATTGACGGGCTGCTCAGGTTCAAAAGAAAGTACAACAACCGCACCGGCAACCGTTTCAACCGAATCGGTTTCGGAACCGACCGTAGAGGCGACAGCCGAAACTGAAAAAGAAACCGTTGCGACGGAAGAAACTGTGGCGACGGAACCGGTAACTTCCGGTAAACCGGAAACGGCGTCCGGAACAATTACCGTTTATGACACCAATGAAATTCGAACACTGGTCCAATGGGCTGCTTCCGATACTCAATCCTTTACCGTTTTAAACAATGTCTTTGAAGGTTTGTATCGCCTCGGAATCGATCATCAACCCGAACCGGCCTTGGCCACCGGTTATACCGTTTCCGATGACAAGTTGACTTACACTTTTACCTTACGCGACGGGATTCAATGGTCAAACGGAACTCCCATTACTGCCAAAGATTTTGTTTTTGCTTGGTTAAAGCAAATGGGTCCGGATGCCACAAACGGTTATTCGTTTATCATGAATGACTATATTGTCAACGGAACCGAATACAACGAGGGCAAAGTCAAAGCGGAAGAGGTTGGCGTCAAGGCAATCGATGATAAGACGTTGGAAGTTAACTTAAAAACCCCGACTCCCTATTTTATTCGGTTGACGACATTGAGCATGTATTTCCCGTTGAATGAGGAATTCGTCACTTCCCAGGGAGATCAATACGGTGTAAAAGCCGAGAATATGATTTATTCCGGTCCCTATGTGATCACCAGCTATGATCCCGTCGTCGGTACGACTCTGGAAAAGAATGAAAAATATTGGGATGCGGCAAATGTGGCGGTCAAGAATGTGAATATCAAAATTATCAAAGACCAATCGGCCGCATTAAATGCATATAAAGCCGGAGAATTATCCAAAGTCTTATTGTCCTCGACAGATGTGGCGGTTTATAAAAATGATCCGGAATTTCATTCCCAAAGCGAGTTCCGGACTACCTACTTGCAATTCAACACGACTGCCAAGGGACTGGACAATGTCAACATTCGTAAGGCTTTAGGTTATTCGATCGATCGTTCGATCCTTGCCGATACCATTCTTGCCGACGGTTCCGCTGCTGCAGAAGGACTCGTTTCCTTCGGTGTTGCCGGTGACGGAACATCGACTTTCCGCGAATTAAACGGAAACCTCTCTCCGTTCGATCCCGAAAAAGCGAAAGAATATTGGGCGAAGGGTGTTGAAGAATTAGGCGAAGCGCCGCAGCTCACTTTACTCATTGCCGATGATTCGGTGACAAAGACGGTTGCCACGTTCGTTCAAAGCCAGTTTAAGGATAATTTGGGGATTGATGTCGCAATCGATTCAAAAACTAGCAAGGCCCGCAATGAACTGATGGATAACAATAACTATCAATTTGCTATTACCGCTTGGGGCGCCGATTATGATGACGCAATGACCTATCTGGACTTATGGACAAACGGAACTCCTTATCGCGGCAATTACTCAAACGAAACCTATAACAAGCTAATTGCGGATGCGAAAAAAGAAACAGATGAAGCGAAACGGCTGACCATGATGCTCGATGCCGAAAAGATTTTATTGGACACCGATGCCGTAATTTCGCCTCTTTATTATCGCGGATTTGCTTACCTGCAGAAGAGTAATATCGAGAATTTGGTAACCCACCCGTTTGGAAATCCGATTGAGTTTAAATACGCCAGAATTAAATAGTCTTTTCGTTTTTTGATCGAAAAGAAAAATAGAGATAACCGGCAGCCGGTGAGAATTTTTACCGGCTGTCGGGGATCGGTTTTTGACAAAAGCAGTAAAGTAAATTTCTGGCGGTTCAAATTTCGAAGAAAAACAATGATCTTGATATTTATCTCAAAGAATCACGAAACCATCAAAACCATGAAGAGCCCTTTGTTCAAACAAGGAAGAAAGGAGTGATATGGGGAAGTATATTTTAAAAAGAATTCTTTATCTGTTCATTACATTGCTCATTATTATTACCGCGACTTTCTTTCTGATGAAACGCTTGCCCGGAACGCCGTTTGATTCGGAACGATTTTCACAAATGCCGCCACAACAACAAAAACAGTTGCTTGAAAAATACGGATTGGATCAACCCGTTTCTGTCCAATATTTAAAGTATCTGAATAATCTGATTCACGGCGATTTGGGAGTTTCGTTCTTCTATACCGGAAGAACCGTTAAAGACGTGATCTTCGGCAGGATTTGGCCTTCGGTTTTAATCGGATTACAAGCTGTTTTACTTGGGCTTGCCGTCGGATTAACGCTGGGGATTATCGCCGCTTGGAAACATAACAGCGGCATCGATTATTTCACTATGATTCTGGCTGTTCTGGGTGTTTCGGTTCCGAATTTTGTTGTTGCCGCGTTGCTTCAATATTATGTCGGTTTGAAATGGGGTATCTTACCGGTTGCCTTTTGGGGGACATGGGCACATTCCGTTTTGCCATCGATTGCGCTCTCCTTTGGCGCAACGGCTATGTTCGCCCGTTTTATCCGAACCGAGATGTTGGATGTTTTAGAACAGGATTACATTATCACCGCCCGTGCTAAGGGATTGAATCAATTTCAGGTGTTGATGGCCCATGCAGTCCGAAATTCGATTATTCCGGTAGTAACGATTCTGGGCCCGATCGTGGTCAATCTTTTGACCGGATCCTTGGCGGTGGAGAGCATTTTTTCGGTCCCCGGCATCGGCAGTCTGTTCGTCGAAAGTATTAAAAGCAATGATTATGCAACAATTATGGGATTAACGATTTTTTACAGTGCATTTTATATTTTGGTGGTTATGATCGTGGATATTCTCTACTCCGTCATCGATCCCAGAATACGTATTCAGGGAAATAAGGACGAATAAGCCATGGAAAATTATCGGGATTTACCACTTGAGTTATTCGAAAAAGCGGAAGTCAATCTGGATGAAAAAGAACATATCGCAAAGCCCAGTTTGACGGCTTTTCAGGATGGCTGGATTCGTTTAAAAAAGAATAAAGCCGCCGTTGTGAGCCTTTTTATTTTGATTCTTATTTTCCTTTTTGCGGTTTTCGGACCGATTTTCAGCAGCTACGATTACGCTAAAACGGATTATCATCACACATTTCAGCTTCCATCAAGGGAGCACATTTTCGGCACGGATCAATTCGGACGTGATCAATTTGCCCGGATCTGGTACGGTACAAGAATCTCATTATTAATCGCCTTTGCCGCCGCCTGTTTGGATATATTTGTCGGAGTGACCTACGGAGCGGTTTCCGCATTGGCGGGAGGTAAAGTGGATGCGGTGATGCAGCGGATCATAGAAATTTTGGTGGGAATCCCCAGTCTGATCATTATCATTCTGTTAATGATGGTGATGCCGGCCGGTATCGGAACCATTATTATCGCAATGTCCATCACCGGCTGGGTCAACATGGCTCGATTGGTACGGGCTCAGATCCTTAAATTAAAAAGTCAGGAATTCGTTTTGGCAGCGAGAATTTTGGGTACAAATTCACGAAAAATCATTCTGAAACATCTGATTCCGAATACGATGGGTGTGATTGTCATCAACACGATGTTTACGATCCCGAGCGCAATTTTTACCGAAGCATTTCTCAGCTTTATCGGGATCGGGCTCAGTGAGCCTCGCGCATCTTTGGGGGTTCTGATTAATAACGGTTATCAGGTCCTTCATAATTTTCCCCATCTTTTGATCTATCCGGCGATCGTCATCGTTTTGATTATGGTCTGTTTCAGTATTTTGGGAGACGGCCTCCGCGATGCGCTTGATCCGCGGATGCGGAAATAGGAGGCTGAATGGGAAAAATATTACAGGTGGAGAATCTCCATGTCGAAATCAAAACGGAATTGGGCAGAATTCAAGCGGTTCGCGGTGTCAGTTTTGACCTGGATAAAAAGGAAACCGTTGCCATCGTCGGTGAATCCGGCAGCGGTAAGACGATTACGGTAAAAAGCGTTATGCAACTGCTGCCTTCAACCGGTTCGATTACCGAAGGATCGGTTCGATTGGAGGGGAAAGAGCTTACAACGCTCAGCGAAAAAGAGATGCTGAAAATACGCGGCTCGGATATATCCATGATCTTTCAGGATCCGATGACCAGTTTGAATCCGACCATGACGGTCGGGAACCAAATCGTCGAAGTATTGAAAAACCATCGAAAAGATTTAAGTCGGGATGAGATGAAACGACGCGCTATTGAGATCATTGATTTGGTGGGAATTTCCAATCCCGAGACCCGTTTCAAGCAATATCCCCATCAATTATCCGGAGGTATGCGGCAACGGATCATTATCGCAATTGCTTTGGCTTGTGATCCCAAGGTATTAATTGCCGATGAGCCGACGACCGCTTTGGATGTGACCATCCAGGCACAAATCCTTGATTTAATGAAAGAACTGCAGGAAAAGATTAATACTTCTATCATTATTATTACTCATAATTTGGGCGTGGTTGCCAATATCGCCGATCGCGTTTATGTGATGTACGGAGGCAAGATTGTGGAAAACGGCAGCGTGGAAGATATTTTCTATCATCCGCAACATCCGTATACCAAAGGATTGTTGGCTGCCGTACCGAAACTTCATGAAAAAACGGACAAGTTATTTACGATTTTGGGAACCCCGCCTGATCTGACAGATCCTCCGAAAGGCTGTCCTTTTGCCGCTCGATGTTTGTATACTTTAAAGGTTTGCCGGCAATATCCACCGGCCTTTACTCCTTTTGAGAACCATCACGAATCCGCTTGCTGGCTGCACGATCCGCGGGCAAAAAGAATGATCAGCGAGGTGCGAAATGCCGGATAAACAGCCTTTGGTTTCGGTTAAAAATTTAAAGAAGTATTTTAATGTAGGAAAGAACCTAACCTTGAAGGCGGTTGACGATGTGACGTTCGATATTTATCCGGGTGAAACACTCGGGTTGGTCGGAGAAAGCGGCTGCGGAAAATCGACTCTCGGACGAACATTGATTCGACTTTATCATGCGACTGACGGAGAAATTTGGTTTGACGGTATGAATTTGACCAAAGATTTAACTTCCAGGGAAAGTTTTCAATTTACACGCCGGGCGCAAATGATCTTTCAAGATCCGTATGCCTCTTTGAATCAACGCATGAAAGTGATGGATATTATTGCTGAGGGGATTGATGCTCATCATCTAGCTGCCGATAAGAAAGAGCGAGAGGAAATGGTAGTGGAGCTGCTTCAAACGGTCGGACTGCAAAGGGAACATGCAAACCGTTATCCGCATGAATTTTCCGGTGGACAGCGACAACGGATCGGCATCGCCCGAGCGCTTGCAGTCAACCCGGATTTTGTCATTGCCGATGAACCGATTTCCGCATTGGATGTCTCGATTCAAGCTCAAATTGTCAACCTCCTTCAGGATTTACAGGAAAAGCGCGGACTGACTTATTTGTTTATCGCCCACGATTTATCTATGATTAAACATATCAGCGATCGGGTCGGTGTGATGTATCTGGGCAGTCTGGTGGAATTAACAACCGCTGATGAATTATTTGCAAATTCTTTGCATCCGTATACACAAGCGTTGTTGTCTGCGATTCCTTTGGCTGATCCGAATTTGGAAAAAAGCCGGAAACGGATTGTGCTGCAGGGAAGTCTGCCCAGCCCCATTAATTTGGGAAGCGGATGCCGATTTGCTTCCCGATGTCCGCAGGTGACGGAAGTATGCAAAGAGGTTTCTCCGGAATTAATTGAGGTGTCACCGGGGCATTTTGTCGCCTGTCATCTTACGGATCGCTGAAAACCGATTTTTAACTGCGAAAAATCCGATCGAAAGGATTCCTTTATGAGTTCATATCCGAAAAACTGGTTTCTTGATGCGAAATATGGATTATTTATCCATTTTGGCTTGTATTCCCTTTTGGGCGGAGAATACAGAGGAAAAGTTACGCCGTTCTTTTCCGAATGGATCATGAATGACTTGAATATTCCGCTGTCTGAATATGAGCAGCTTGCCGCTCAATTTGATCCGTTTGAATTTGATGCCGACAAAATCGCGGAATCCGCCCTTCGTTGGGGAACCCGTTATCTCTGTTTTACCGCGAAACATCATGACGGGTTTGCTTTGTTTGGTTCATCCTGTTCGGACTATAACAGTGTCTACCGGACACCATCCCGACGGGACTATGTCTCCGAATTGGCAGAGGCTTGCCGGAAAAAAGGAATCGTCTTTTGTTTATATTATTCACAAGCCCAGGATTGGCATCATCCGGATGGTTATGTCGCTTATCATGACAATCAAAATAAAAATTTTCGCCGATATCTTGATGAAAAGTGCCTTCCGCAATTAACCGAGTTGCTGTCCGATTACGGTCCGATCGGAATGATGTGGTTTGATACACCGATGGGGATGAAAGCGGAAGAGTGTGAAGAGATTTATCAACTAGTTAAAAAACTACAACCCGATTGTTTGGTCAGCGGGAGGATCGGGAACGGATTGGGTGATTATTTCTGTACTCAAGATAATCGCTTGCCCGCTTTCCCTTTGAAGCGAAAATGGGAAATTCCTGGGACGTTGAATCGTTCATTCGGATATAAGAAATCGGATACAAACTGGGATTCCGCGGAAACAGTGATTCGCAAACTGGTGAAGATTGTCAGTCGCGGCGGCAATTATCTGCTGAATGTCGGCCCCGACGGCAGCGGCAAAATTCCGCAAGAGAGCACCAAAATAATGGATGAAGCCGGTGAATTCTTGTCCGAAAACGGTGAAGCATTTTATGGGGCGGAGGCGGTCCCTCCTTATGTTTACGAAACCCCGGATATCTATTTCACTCATAAACCTCATCGACTGTTTTTAACTGTCTTTCATCCGGGACAATTTCCGGAATTAACCGTTGCCTTACCGAATATTGCCAATATTCCTCAAAGCGCCAAGATTTTGCGCGGAAATCGACCGATAGCGTTCAATTATCGAAAAACGTTGGAGAATGACAGCTACTGGGAAATTTTCCTTCCGCCAGATGCGGAAAACCAAATGGTCGTCGTCATTTGTGTTGAGACGCAAGAGGCAGATGTGCGGTTTGAACTGCTTGACGGCTAATCAAATTTCGAAAAGCATTCATCCCGGGACAGGATTATTTGCTTAAATGGTCACAGATCGGCAAAATGACAAGCCACAAAATGATCTTTTTCGATTTCACGTAATTCCGGCTTCTCTTCTCGGCATCGATCCTGACAGCGAAAACAACGGGAATTGAAAGGGCATCCCGCAGGTAAGTGAATATTGCTGGGGAGATCCCCCGCCAATAAAATACGTTGTTTCTTAATTTTGGGATCGGGGATCGGGACAGCGGATAGTAATGCTTGTGTATAAGGGTGAAGCGGGTGTTGATAAAGTTCTTTTTTAGGTGCTTTTTCAACGATGAACCCCAAATACATTACCGCAACATGATCCGAGATTAATTGAACGACGCTCAAGTCATGGGAAATAAAAAAATAGGTTAAGTTGAACTGTTTTTGTAATTTCTGTAACAGGTTTAATATTTGAGCTTGAATGGATACGTCTAACGACGAAATCGGTTCGTCGGCAATGATCAGCTTGGGGTTAACCGATAAGGCACGAGCGATGCCGATCCTTTGTCTTTGTCCGCCGGAAAATTCATGCGGATATCTTTCGGCATGATTGTAACTTAAGCCGACCACTTCCAATAATTCGCGGACGCGTTCCCGTCTTTCCCGATCTGACATTTCGGTAAAAATCAACAACGGTTCGGATATTAAATCAAAGATCCGCATGTTGGGATCCAGAGAAGAATTCGGATCTTGGAAGATCATCTGCATATGTTGGCGAAAGGGCCGAAACTCATTTTCATTGAGATGTGCTGTTTCCGTTCCGTCAAACCAAATTTCACCGGAATCGGGTTGAATCAGATGGTTGATCAAACGACTAACAGTCGATTTCCCGCAACCCGATTCACCGACGACGGAGAACGTTTCGCCTTCCCGGACCTCCAGAGAAACATTATTCACCGCATGAACGTAATCCTGCTTTCCGAAAAGTTTTTTCTCCGCCGGAAAATGTTTTACCAGATTGTTGATGGTCAGCAAATCAGTCATTTTCTGCTTTCTCCGTTCTCGGTTTTTATGGAATATTCGGATGTTTTCAACCAGCATCGACATTTTTGTGATTCATTGATTGAGATCAATTCGGGTTCTTTTTGGCTGCAGATTTCCATGGCATAGCGGCAGCGGGGATGAAACCGACATCCGCCCGGCATCATGGTGATATCCGGTACACTCCCCGGAATAAACGGCAGGCTTTCCGCTTCCAACCCCAATTTCGGAATGGACGCGATGAGACCTTGTGTATAGGGATGGCTCGGATCGGAAAAAAGGATGTCTACCGGTGCTTCCTCGATAATTCTTCCGGCATACATCACATAAACACGGGAACAGGTCTCGGCAACGATACCCAAATCATGTGTGATCAATAAGATGCTTGTGCCGCGGGTATTTCGAATTCCCTGCATCAGATCGAGGATCTGAGCTTGGATCGTGACATCCAATGCGGTGGTCGGTTCGTCTGCGATCAACAAATCCGGGTAGCAGGACATTGCCATCGCAATCATTACCCGCTGGCTCATTCCTCCGGATAATTGGTGAGGATAGCAGCGGCTGACACGCTCCGGATCGGGAATTCCGACACTTCTTAACGTTTCCAACGCGTGCTCACGAGCTTCCTGTTTTGTGTATTCGGTATGAAGTTGAATCGCTTCGATAAGTTGATTATCAATCCGGAGGACGGGATTCAATGAAGTCATCGGTTCCTGAAAAATCATCGCGATTTCTTTCCCGCGGATTTGGCGCATTTCCTCGTCGGATAATTTCAGTAAATTGCTTCCCTTGAACCAGACGGATCCATGGGTAATTTCGCCAGAAGTATCATTTAACAAACGGATAATCGAAAGCGATGTGACTGATTTTCCGCATCCCGATTCTCCGACCAAACCGACAATCTCGCCTTTGTTTATTTCAAAGGTGATATCACTGACGGCAGCAACGGACTTTTTCCGGCTGATTTTAAATTCGGTCCTGAGATTCTCGACTTTCAGAAGGTTATTTTCGCTCATTTTTCTGTGTCCTATTTCAACTTCGGATCCAACGTATCGCGCAGTCCGTCCCCGAGAAGATTAAATGCCAGAACCGCTATAAAAATCAGCAGCCCGGGGAAATAGACCAAATGCGGAGCGATATCCAAATAATTTCGTCCGGAAGAAAGCATTGCTCCCCAATCCGGTTCGTCGACTTTTGCCCCGTAACCGAGGAAACTGAGGGAGGCTGCCGCAAGGATCGCAGTGCCGATACGCATCGTAAAATTGACGATCATAGATTGAATCGTTGACGGAAAAATATGTACCCATAAAATACGACTGTTCTTACAGCCGATGGAACGAGCAGCTTCCACATACAGAGAGCTTTTGACGGACAAGGTGGCACTCCGCATGATCCGAGCAAAAGAAGGAATGGTGAACACCGCGACGGCGATGACAACATTGATGATTCCGGGACCGATTATTGCAACAATTGCGATCGCCAGCAAAATATCCGGCATGGCAAACAGGATGTCCGAGCCCCGCATCACAACGGAATCGATGATTCCGCCGTAATATCCGGCAAGGACTCCCAAAAATGTGCCGATGGCAGCTCCGATCAGAACGGAAGCCAAGGAAACACCCAATGAATTTCGCGTTCCGACCAACAAACGGCTGAGAACATCGCGTCCGAATTCGTCTGTCCCAAACCAATGGACAGCATCAGGAGCTCCGTATAGGTTATCGTAATCCGGTAAAGAAGGATCAAAAGGAGCTATCTGAGGACCAAAAATAGCAAAGAACAGGAAGATCAGGATAATAACCGCCGCGATGACCGCTGTTTTCCGCTGGAAAAATTTACGAAAATAGTATTTTGTTCTGTTTTCGGCCTTTTTTATAGGTTGATCGATGAAGGTTGATGTCTGCATGGTCTTTTCCTGTTACTTTAATCGAATTCTCGGATTGAGGACACCATAAAGCAGGTCGACAATCAGATTAATCAGGATATATTCAAAAGAGAAAAACAGTAATAATGCCTGAACGACTTTATAATCGCGGAAAGCAAGAGAATCGACCAGAAGCCTTCCCAATCCGGGAATCGTAAACACGGTTTCGATTAATACCGATCCGGCCAAGAGCCCGCCGATTTGAAGGCCGATAACCGTTACAACCTGTACCAAAGAATTCCGGAAAGCATGGCGCAGAATGACCAATCTTTCACGTTGGCCTTTTGCCCGAGCGGTCCGCACATAATCTTCCCCGAGTGAATCCAGCATCGATGATCTCGAAAAACGTGCGAGAATCGCCATAATACCGCATCCCAGCGTGATGGATGGCAAGAAGTAACTTTTCCAGGTATCCAACCCTCCGGTCGGAACCCAGCCCAGTTTGACGGAAAAGATTTGGATCATGACGAGACCGAGCCAAAACCCCGGGATGGAAATTCCGGAAATCGCGATGAGCATTCCCAAATAATCGATCAGTTTTCCTCTATTTATGGCGGAAAGGACGCCGATGGCAATTCCCACGATAGTTGACCAGAGCATGGCAAAGAAAGTCAGTTTTAATGTGGGCTTTAACCGGCCGATCATCATCTCCGAAACGGGCAATTTCGTCTTATACGAAATTCCCAAATCTCCATGAAAAAGATCATTCAAATACGAAAAGTATTGCTGATAAAGCGGCTTGTTAAACCCCATGCTTTCCCGCAGGTTTTCGAGTTCTTCGGTTGTCGCTTCTCGACCTGCCATATTTCGTACCGGATCACCGGGGATCAAATGAATAAACATAAAGATCAAAAAAGAAATTACCAAAAGCAACGGAATGGTTCCCAATACTCTTTTAACAAAATAGCGGCCCAAAGAATACCTCCGATTTGATCGATATGTTTCGCCGGTTAAAACTTTTCAGATCAACGAAACTTTCACTTTTTAATAATAACTTACGGTTGAAGAAAAACCCTGCATTCATTTGGATCGCTCGTGAAAATCCGGAGTTCGGATTTAGATTGTGATCGATCCACAACTGATATGCAGGGTTTTTGAAAATCATTTTGCCGGTTACCTGATTTCAACCAACCGAGATGACCGGTCGAATGGATTCTCGATTAATTCAATTTCGCTTTTGAACAATCGATGGCTCCGTCCGGATACAGCTGGATGCCGCTGCAATAGGATTTGTAACCGCTGATCACCTGATCACTCGCCAAGAAGATCCACGGCGCGTCATCCCAGACGATTTCCTGAATTCTTGCGTACTTTTCCTGAAGAATCTTCGGATCGGTTATTGCCAAGGCTTCATCCATCAGTTTGTTGACTTCTTCATTGTTATAGTACGCTGAGTTATATTGACCCGGCGGGATGCTCTCTCCGTGCAGAATTGCGCGAATCGCACCGTCCGCATCGAATGAAGAAGCCGACCAATTTACATACCACATATTCACTTCGGCTTTATCTCTTTCGGCTTGGATTTTTTCTGCGACGACATTGGCTTCCATCGGCATTACTTCGACATCGATTCCGATTTGTTTCAATTGTTGTTGAATGAATTGCATCCCTTTTTCTTCGGAGGTAATGTTATCTCCCCAAATCGTAAGTTTAAATCCGTTTTCCGCTCCGGCTTCTTTCATCAGTGCCTTGGCTTTTTCAAGATTAAAGTCATAAGGAGGCTGAGGAGCATAGTATTGGATCGTCTCGGGATAGCAGGAATAGACTTTGGAAGCATAACCGTTGAAAACGGTTTTGATATATGCGTCTTTGTCAACGGCATAATTGATAGCCTGCCGAACGCGCTTGTCTTTTAATTGTTCCAACTCGGTATTGAGCGTAACATACCGCATGATATTGGAGGTCTTTGCATCGATCAGAATATCTTTTTTCCCTTCGACGACCTTAATCTGAGTGGTCGGCATGGGATAAATGTAATCCGCTTCACCGGTTTGCAGCATTGCGACTCGGGCGCCGTCTTCCGGGACTGCTTTGAAGGTCAACGATGCAACCTGTGGGGCTCCGTCCCAATATTTTTCAAAAGGAACGACAGTAACATGATCGCCTTCCACACGATCTTTGAATGTGTAAGGGCCTGTCCCGCAGGGTTCCCGCAGGATTTTCTCTTCGCCTGCGGCAATCGTCGCGGGTGCGATGAAATCGAACATGGTCATTTTATTCAGGAAGGTGTTGTTCGGTTTTGCAAGTGTCAGGATGACGGTATACGGATCGGGATATTCGGCATTCGCAATCTGCTTCACAATCCGATTCTGTCGCAAACTTTCATCCTTACAGCGATCGATGTTGGCTTTCACCGCATCCGAATTGAATTCGGTGCCATCATGGAAAAGCACGCCTGAGCGAAGGTGGAACGTATAAGTCAACCCGTCATCCGAAATTTCATAGCTTTCAGCCAGGAGAGGTACGATTTCCTGTTTCTCGTTGAATTTTACGAGTGATTCATACATGGTCCGTGTCGCAGAGATGGTCAGCGTGTCTGAGACATTATGCGGATCGAGCGCCCGGATATCGTTATTGAAAGCAATAACCAAATCCTGATCCGGGGCTTTCGCGGCATTGTCGGATTGTGCCGATACTGTCAACAATCCCTGAGCGGCAAAAGCAAAAACGGTCAGAAAAATAAAAACGAATAAGATTTTTCTTTTGTACATATAAATCTCCTTTCAAAATTTTCGCAGGAAAGGAAATCTCTCCTGCATATACACTATGGAATCGAACGATTCAAATCTCGCTTATCGACAAAGTCGGACGAATATTTTCTGCTTTATTATTAACATTATATGCAATAATAACATGGCCACTCAAGTAATTAATCTTAATTAAATGTGATATTTGTCCAAATCGAACTGAAATAAGCGTTAAATTAAAACGTTAATAAGTAATTCTAACCCGGAATAAGTTGATGTTTATAACATAGTGTTAATAACAAATATTCAGATTATTTGGAAAAATGCAAAAATTCATAAAAGAGGAATCAAAAAAAGTTACCTGATAACGAAGAAAATCGGTCTTTCATAAAAAAGGATCGGATTTTCAAATCCGATCCTTTTTTGAACCATATTCTTTTTTTGTTTCGCGCGTTCCGTCACCGATCAGATCATCGGTTTTTCCCAAATTTCCGGCGGTTCCAATCCCATTAATTTCACCAGTGTTCCGGTAACGTTTGCCAAACCGTAGCTGCCCTCTTTGATTTTCCACTCACGGGTTTTATCGTAAATCATAAAAGGTACCGGATTTAGCGAATGAGAAGTTTTCGGCTGTAATTCTCCGGACTTTGTCTTCTCGATCATATCATCCGCATTCCCGTGATCAGCCGTAACAACCAAGGTAAAATCATGTGATTCCATCAGTTTAACGATCCGCGCAAGTTCCAAATCAACCGCTTCGACGGCGATAACCGTTGCATCAAAGTTCCCGGTATGTCCGACCATATCTCCGTTCGGATAATTGCAGCGAATAAAATCATATTTTCCGGAGGAGATCGCGCTCAGCATTTTATCGGTTATTTCAGCCGATTTCATCCAAGGTCGTTCGTCAAAAGACACCATATCGGAAGGAATTTCTTCGAAAGTTTCTAATTCTTCACTTAATTTACCGCTCCGGTTCCCGTTCCAGAAATAGGTGACATGCCCAAATTTCTGAGTTTCGGAAATGGCATATTGGCTGAGGTGCCGGCTGACGAGCAATTCCGTAAGCGTATGTTGAATGTTTGGCGGGTTCACCAAGAAATTCTTTGGGAGCTTCAGGTCGCCGTCATATTGCAGCATACCCGCATAAAAAACTTTCGGATAACGGACACGGTCAAATTTATCAAAGTCCGGGTAATCAAAAGCCATACTGATTTCAATCGCACGATCTCCACGGAAATTGAAGAAAATAACACTGTCGTTATCTTCAATGGTTCCGATCGGCTTGCCATTCTCGGCAATAACAAAAGCCGGCAGATCCTGATCGATTACCTCTAATTCTTTCCGATAGGTCTCAATCGCTTCCGCGGCGTTGGCAAACTGCCTGCCGATGCCCAGTACGTGCGTATCCCAACCGATCTTGACCATATTCCAGTCCGCCTGGTATCGGTCCATCGTTACTTTCATTCGTCCGCCGCCGGATGCGATCCTGGCGTCAAACGAATTGTCGTTGAGCGTTTTTAAAAAAGATTCCAAATCATTGACATATTGCAGTGCCGAAGTCGAGGGGACATCTCGGCCGTCCAATAAAATATGAATCCGCACGCGAGAGACTTTTTGATTTTTTGCTTCCCGAATCATCGCTTTCAGATGATTGATATTGGAATGAACATTTCCGTCGGAAAGAAGCCCGATAAAATGGAGTGTAGAATGATTTTCTACACAATTTCCGATCAGTTTATTCCAGGTTTCGGAATGAAAAATGGATCCGTTCTCAATGCTCTCATTGACGAGTTTGGCTCCCTGTGAGTAAATTTGACCGCAGCCGAGTGCGTTATGACCCACTTCGCTGTTCCCCATATCTTCATCCGATGGAAGTCCCACCGCTGTGCCGTGAGCTTTGATTTGAGTATACGGACAATGGCTGCGCAGCCAATCCAATGTGGGGGTATTCGCTTTTTTTACGGCGTCACCTATATCACCCTTTCCGATACCGACGCCATCCATAATGACTAAAACAACTGGTTTTTCCATATTGCTCCGATTGTTGATAAATTACAACTCCGGATGTTACATGAAATCCGGAGTTGCGTTATTGTTACATGGGGTTGCTGTTTGCCCAAGCGTCCGTAATGGTCAGAACCAAATCCGAGGCTGCGTCCGGTTGATAATCCATTGTGATCGCAGCAGTTGGGATGGCCATCAGATCTGCCAGGAATTTCGCCGTAAACGGTTTCCCTTTATTGATTACCAGCGAATTTGTATAAGAATTCGCCGCTTGTCCGATTGAATCGATTGTGATCCCGAATTGTTGCAGATAGGCAACGGTCTTGTCCGTAATATCGGGATTTGTCGAGCCGTTCAATAGGCTGATATGAGCGCCTTCCGCAGCGATCAAAGTCGCCTGATCATCGGCAACGGTAGCCGGAGATGCGGCAAGACTGGTGCTGAAAATGACATCCCTTGCTTCTCGGATTTTATCCGGAATTGGAATGAGAATATCCTGAGTACCGTCATAGGTTTTACCGTACTGTACCTGATACGGAGGAGCGATGACGCTTCGGACGATTTGTTCCGGTTTGATATCCACCACCGTCCATGCCAGTTTGATAATATCGTCGAAAGTCAGATTGGTTCTGATCGCTTGGGATATGGTGTTGTAAAGCTTATCGGCGTGGAGTAGAAGTTGAGGCAGCTGCCAGACCATTTGTTCGTACAAAGCATAAATAACGTCCTGCTGGCGTTGGGCTCGCTCAAAATCGCCGCCTTCGGTATATCGTTGACGGGCATATGCCAATGCAGTCGCACCGTCTAAGTCTTGCACACCGGGGTAGAGTGTGACGGTGTTTCCCGGACCGATCGGGTCAACCGTGATCTGATCCTTGACGTTGATTGCCAATTTATCGATGGAATCAATGAAATTGACGAAACCCTCAAAAGAAATCACAGCGTAATACTGAATATCGATTCCGAGGAATAATTCGACGGTATCGATTGCGAGTTGAGGACCTCCTCCCGGCAGGTTTTCGGCTTCACCTAAATAGTAAGCGGTATTAATACGTCCGTAACCGTGATTGGGAATTGCCACCCATAAGTCACGCGGCAACGAAAGCATACCGGCCATTTTTGTGACGGGGTCATAGGTCAGTAACATCATGGAATCCGTCCGTGAGTATTTTTCCTGTGCTTCCCAATCCCGATAATCCAAACCCATTGCAAGGCAGGTAATTCTTGAAACCCCATCCCAGGGCTGACCTTTCACCTTTGTAATATCACTCAGTGAGACAGCCTCTTCGGTGGCATCCGGATTGCTTTCGGTTTCAACAGCAACCTTCCCGTTATCACTGATTACGGGTGCGCCCGGTAAGTCGATGACGGTCATCGCTTTTACGTATTGATTCACCTTAGTGAAGAGAAAAATCCCGATAGCCAAACCGACGAGTGCAAAAATGCCCAAAATGACCCATTTTTTATTGTTTTTCTTCTTCTTGGGTTGCGGTTGGGGAGGTATTGCCCCATGAGGTTGCTGCGGATTAAAATTGGGCGGAAATTGCCCCGGAATGCCGTAATTTTGCGGCGCTCGATTATTCGGATATTCTTTATTCGAATCCTGATTCTGTGGATAATTTGTTTGTGCCATAAAACTCAACTTCTTTTTCTTAAATTTCCGGTGGGATTTGAAGATTTTCCGGGTCGGTTTGGATCCATTTGGAGCCTTCTTCGATCAGCATTACCGGAATGTCTTCCACAACGGGATATTTTCGCTGACAGTCTTCGCAGATTAACCAGGAATCTTTGTAATTGATCAGATTCCCTTTATCCTCTTTTACACAGACAGGACAGCGCAGAATGTCTAATAATTCTTTCTTGAGCATTCTTTCCTCCCATAATCTCACTTTTTATATTTCGATTTTACCATATCGATGGGATAAGGATGATCAATTATGTTAATTGGGACAATTTCATAAGGAAGATAGCTTAGGCATTCGGCCCGACGAAAAAGTGGGGTGTAACCGAGAGGGCTTCCCTCTCAACTCCCTTTTACAAGAGAATCGATGGCAGATATGGTATGCATCCGCGATCGGATCATGAGAAAAAGACTCGTTTTTCGAAAAATGATTTTGATATTCGGCCGGATGGAAAAGTGAGATGTAACCGAGAGGGCTTCCCTCTCAACTCCCTTTTACAAGAGAATCGATGGCAGATACGGTATACGTCCGCGATCCGGGCCTTGAAAAAAAGACCCGTTTTTCGAAAGATGATTTTGATATTCGGCCGGATGGAAAAGTGAGATGTAACCGAGAGGGCTTCCCTCTCAACTCCCTTTTACAAGAGAATCGATGGCAGATACGGTATACGTCCGCGATCCGGACCTTGAAAAAGAGACTCGTTTTTCGAAAGATGATTTTGATATTCGGCCGGACGGAAAAGTGGGGTGTAATTGAGAGGGCTTCCCTCTCAACTCCCTTTTACAAGAGAATCGATGGCAGAGAAACGAGCTATGGCTCCTTGGTTTCTTCCGGCGGCATATTGGGAGTTCCGGGACCGTATTCGAAAACTGCTTGCCATGGTTCGTAATTTGTAATAAAGCGATCCTGCAAATGGACAGCTCCGTTTTCGTAAACGGTGCGAATGATTTCGACATCCGCGCCGTCCACTTCCCAATCCACTTGTTTGATTTCACCGGGAGCCAATTCCGGGTTTTCTCGATAAAGAGGAGGATCGGGTTTGGTCACATTTGTCAGACCGCTGGTTGTCCAGTCCACATAGCGATTGACATTGGTACTGTAAAATTTCCATTGAATACTGGATGCGGCAGGGTTGACGTAAGTTTCCATCAAAATCCAATAAGGCGTGTCATTGGTGAATTTCAAATCGAGTACCGGGATATAGACCGAAGCATCCAATCCGGCAAGTGAGGGATCGATGTTGCCATTAGCGGTTCTTTCATAATAGAAAACCCGATAAGCATGTTGATGTCGTTCGACAATCGGCAATCCGTAATTGAAAGCGGCACGGAACAAAGTGGTACTCACTTGGCAAACACCGCCTCCGATTCCTTGGACAGTCTCTCCGCCCACAATAACCGGGGCTTCGGCATAACCGTTATTTATATCGATATCGCCGATATTCTCCGCCATCGAAAAAGTTTCACCGGGTTCAATCAGTAAGCCATAAAAACTGGCCGCACTTGCTTGGATGTTTTGCACCCTTTCTTCCGAAGAGCCGAAAAAATAGGTATACTGCGACTGAACCAATTCGGTGATCCCCAAATCCGCCCCGTTTGCCGTACTCAGAACTTTCGGTTGAGTGAAGGTTAAAACCGCCTCCGCTTCATGTTCCCCGGATTGAATTGCTTTTGTGATATTGCTCAAGGTCGCTTCGATATCAAGTTCCTGACCGACGACCGCTTCGGCAATCGGCTCAATAAGACCGATTTGATCATTGAACATGAAACGCGCATTTTGCGGCTTTTTATATAATTTCACACTGACCGTTACCAAACGGTTATAAAAGGGATCCCGTTTGGGAATCATTTCAATGGTTACTTCATTTCCCGTGATAACCGGTTGAAAATTAATCCAGCCGGCAAGTAAGTCCGCAGAAATTCTGTCTACCTCTTGATTTCCATTGTTTTCTTTGATGTAAAGGATAAAATCCTGTCCCAAAAGAGATTCAAGAATTTGCTTTTGCTCTGCCAGATTGGACGCGGTCGGTTCCAGTTGAATCACGGGGATATCGATCTCAGCTGTCTGCAGATTTCTCCCCAAAATCTGCAATAACGTCATCGTCATTAATCGGTCGACGGAACGCCCGCTTTTCCCGGGAGTGATGATGACTTCCGAACCCTGTAATGTGATGGAAGGCTGTTCCAAGGGCTCATCGATATATCCTGCTAAGGAAGTGATGAAGTTGAATGCAACCCGTTCGTCAAATAGCAGCACCGGCTCCAAATTCTTGCCATAAAGCAAAGCGTAGAATCGATCTTGAAGATTTTCGAAGCTCCCTTTATTCCTTCCGTAATTCCAAGCCTTCTCGACGGTAGCGTTAAATTGGATCTGCATTCCCAATTCTTCGGGAATTGCATGCCAGATTCGATCTTCATACTTGAATGCAAATGCGGCTTCCGTCGGATATTTTAATTTTTCCCGTAAAATGCGGTCGGCTTCTTCCTTGGTGGATCCGCCGATATCCACACCGGAAATCATGACGCCTTTATAAATCTTATCCGCGTATGATTTTTGATAAATTAACGAAAAAGCGATCAAGGCGATGACGCTGAGAGTAATTCCGCTAAAAAGGATGAAAATGATTTTTTCAAGAATATTTGTTGTTTTTTTATTGTCTTTTTCCCGCTTCATACCTTGTTATTCTATTCTGCATTTGCAAAAATCGCAGAAAGATTCTTACCATAAATATAAATTTCGGTTTCATCCAAAAGGAAGCGCTCGCGATATTCCCCAAAAGTCCGGATCAGTAAATCTTCAGAGAGTCCATACCGTTTATTTTGACTGATCAATATGGCGGTCGCATTGAAAGTCGGCTCGTACCAATCTGTCTTAGATGACCACCGATAAGGAATAATCTTATCATTTTCAGCCATAATCGGAGCAGCTTGAATTCTCTCACCCGAATAATAAGAAAGAGCGTGGGTTTCCCAGTAAGTGGCATAGATTGCTTTTACACCGCGATCTTTAAGCGCATCCGCAATTTCGACATAGGACGGGCTCGTGACCGGTGCTGCATAATAGGTAACGGATACATTCCCCAATGCAAATAACAGAAGAGGAATTCCGAGCAACCATCGTTCTGATTTCCTTCGCGGCGGCATCCGCAAAATTTGTTTTCCGGCAATCAAAAGTCCGCTGAAGAAAGCCGGGCTCAGGTATCGGACAGCCGGTTCCGCCTGAGTAACGGCGGTGAAAGTAAAACTGCCGGTACAGAAAAGAAAGCCGGCAATCAGAACTTTTGTTGTCATATCCTGTTGAAAGAAATCTTTAATCGCTTTGAGAATCAGAATCAAAACAATCAGAGCAGTAACAGCTCCGCTTATCTCAAAAATAGCGTCCGGTTTGCGGATTGAAAATTCATGAAAAGAAAAACCGAAAATTCTGAACCAAGTATCTGCCGTATTGCAAATATATTTTCCCCAATCGGAGAATTTTATCAACTCAAAAGCTGTTTTTTCTGTCCGGAGAAAGCCCATACGGTTAATCAATTGAATGGTGGCGACGCCCGCGACGGTTCCGAAAAGAGTGAGGAAGAATAAAATCCGATTCTTTTTTGACCGGGATTGAATCGTGTCCAAAATAAGCACCGAGAGTGCGGGAATCGCAAAGTAATAAATCACATATCCGTCCGCAATCGAAGCCATCCAGAGCAGGAAAAAATAAACGGTTCTCATGAGGAGGGATGATTTGTTTTCGGCTGCCAGAATGCCGAACAGCCATGTTAATATCAATATATAAAGAATCGCGATTCCATGCATCCCCAAAGTCATTAAAGGATGGCGGAGTGCCTTCGGAACAAACAAAATGGGTATCAGAAAAAATCCAATGTACTTTTGCCGGTGGTGAGGCTGATTTCGACTTAAGATCAAGAAGCAAAACAAAACGATCAACGCATAAGAAAGAGGCCCGATCAGATAAAGCACCGCTTTTTGGCTCAGAAAAAGTCGGAAGAAGGCAGCCCATAAGATATCGCCGGTCAATGCGGTGAAGAAGCCGCCGTTCCAGTTCTTTAATAAAGGATTTCCGTTTAACATGTCTTCGGCTGCATGAAGAAAATATACGTTATCTGAATTGACCGGGAATGAAAAACTATAAAAATAAATATAATATCCGATTAATAAACATAAAAAGGTCAAACCGGAAATCAAAATGAGCTTTTTCGTTCGAAAAAATTCTTTCATGGATCTAAGTATATTCGATTCGGTTCATTCCGTTTTCGAACAGCGACAGGCAACTATGTCTGACCGATTGAAATATCCGCTATAATTCAAAAAGGGGACAGGGAGGGTAATCAATGAAAAAAGCACTTATTACGGGAATAACAGGGCAGGACGGTTCCTATTTAGCCGAATTCCTGTTGGAAAAAGGGTATGAAGTACATGGGATCGTCCGCAGAGCAAGTACTTTTAATACACGCCGGATCGACCATCTTTACAACCTGTCGCAGGCTGCCGAGGATCCGATTCCGCTTTTCTTACACTACGGCGATATGTCAGCCTCCGAATCTTTATTAGATATTATTTACAATGTATCACCAGATGAAATATACAATTTGGCGGCACAAAGCCAAGTTCGCGTCAGTTTTGATATGCCCGAATATACGGGGGATACAACGGGTCTTGGGACGATTCGCATTCTCGAAGCCATGCGGAAAACAAACTCCAAAGCACGTTTTTACCAAGCATCCACCAGTGAACTTTACGGTAAAGCGACTCCTCCGCAAAACGAAGAAACGCCGTTTGAGCCGCAAAGTCCTTATGCGGCAGCCAAACTTTATGCTTATTGGATCACTCGCAATTATCGGGACGGTTACGGGATGTTCGCCTGTAACGGTATTCTCTTCAATCATGAATCTCCACGCAGAGGAGAAACCTTTGTGACTCGTAAAATAACCCGGGCAGTTGCCATGATTATGGCCGGTTTGCAGCGATCACTTTATCTCGGAAATTTGGATTCGAAACGTGATTGGGGATATGCTCCGGAGTATGTCGAAGCAATGTGGAAGATTTTGCAGCAGGATAAGGCCGATGACTTTGTTTTAGGGACCGGTGAGGCGCACACAGTACGTGAGTTTCTGGATGAAGCTTTCGGTTATGTCGGGTTGGATTGGAATCAATATGTGAAAATCGATTCCCGCTATTTCCGCCCGACTGAAGTGGACTATTTGTTGGCGGATGCATCCAAAGCGAAACGAGTTCTGAACTGGGAACCGAATATTAAATTTCACGAATTGGTCAGAATTATGGTGGATGCGGATTTGGAAGCATTGGGATTGGAATCTCCCGGTGAAGGAAGAAAAATTCTCAATAAGAAATTCGGAAACTGGCACCGTTGGGAAGACCAGGTGATCAGTATGGAACGCTGAGCCATGAGCATATATCTTTTGGATGGCCATGCGCTTGCTTACCGGGCTTATTTCGCATTAACTGCCGGATCAGGGGCGGACCGTTGGAGAACCAGTAAAGGGGAACCGGTGGCGGGAATCTACGGATTTGCCAGTATCCTGATGCGATTGCTGGATAAGGAAAAACCGGCTCATATCGCCATTGCCTTTGATACGGGAAAAACTTTCCGAAACGATTTATATGCGGGATATAAAGCGACCCGGGCAAAAATGCCGGATGATTTGCGTCCGCAAATTGACCGTATTCGGGAATTAACGGATATTTTTGGGTTTCCTCGGCTCGAAATGGAAGGTTACGAAGCCGACGATGTGCTCGGGAGTACAGCACAAATCGCGGTTAAAGACGGCTACGATGTAAAAATCGTCACCGGCGATAAAGATTTGCTGCAATTGGTAACGGATAAAATTCTGGTGGAATTATCCGGGAACAAACTTTCCGAAACAAAAGAATATGATGTGCAGACGGTAAAACAGTATTTGGGAATTTTGCCGGAACAAGTTGTCGACTATAAAGCCCTTGTCGGCGATCCGTCGGACAATTATCCGGGCGTACCCGGGATCGGTCCAAAAACAGCGGTAACTTTGCTGAATCAATACGGAACATTGGATTCGATTTATGAACATTTATCCGAAATCAAAGAATCGATCGCTCAAAAGCTGAAAGCAAATAAAGAAAGTGCCTATTTAAGCCGAGAATTGGCAAAAATCCGGACGGATTTATCATTGGATATTAATCTGGCATTGGGGGCAACGGATCGGATTGATTTTCCTGCGGTTGAAAAGTTCTTTAAAGAACTCGAATTCAAATCGCTGATTCCGAAATTAAGAACGCTTGCTCCCACTTTTCAACCGATACAAGACCAATTATCCTTGTTCGGACTTTCGAATGCAGACGATGAACAACCCGAATCTGCCCATGAAGCCCGTTGCCATATCATCGATTCGGAGCAGGATTTGATCCGAATGATTGAAAAAACCTCACAGGCAAATTCCTTGAGTTTGGATACCGAAACGACGGGGACCGATCCGATGGATTGCCATTTGGTGGGGATTTCGCTTTCCGTCGAAACAGGGATGGGATATTACATTCCGGTGGGACATCTCACGGGAGAACCGCAACTCGACTTGGAAAAGGTTCGACAATCTTTGAATCCATTGTTCCTGCGGGAAGACATTGTCAAAGTCGGTCATAACATTAAATATGATCTGATTGTTTTACGAAATCATGGCTTCGAAGTCAAGGGAAAGCTGTTTGATACCATGGTAGCCGGATGGGTAATTGATCCCGAATCAAAAAATCTCGGCTTAAAAGCCATGGCATTTGATTTGCTCGGGATCAATATGCAATCGATCGACACGTTGATCGGAAAGGGCAGCAATCAGCTGACGATGGCAAACGTATCGATTAAAGATGCGGCTCCTTATGCCGCGGCTGATGCCGATATGACTCTGCGGTTGGTACCGATTTTGAAAGAGACCTTGAAAAAACGCGAAACGGAAAAGATTTTTGATGAATTGGAGATGCCGCTGATTCCGGTATTGACGGATATGGAAATGGCCGGTATTCGGGTGGATCGTGACTTTTTAAAGGAAATGTCCAAATCACTCGAAATTCGGCTTTCGGAAATCGAAAAAGATATTTATGCCGGCGTCGGCTACGAATTCAACATTAATTCAACTCAACAGCTGTCAAGAGCCATTTTTGAAACTCTCAAATTGGAACCGCCCGGTCGCAAAAAGAAAACTACTTCAGGGTTATATTCCACTTCCGCCGATGTTTTAGAAGAGATGCGGGGCTCTCATCCCATCATTGATTTGATTTTGGAACATCGTGAGCTTTCTAAATTAAAGAACACCTATGTTGATGCGCTTCCTCTCACAATCAATCGCAGAACAGGACGGGTTCATACTTCTTTCAATCAAACCGGCGCAGTGACCGGACGTCTGGCATCTTCTTCACCTAATTTGCAGAATATTCCGACTCGTACCGAATTGGGCAGGAAAGTTCGGACAGCCTTCATCGCCGATCCCGATCATGTTTTACTTTCGGTGGATTACAGCCAGATCGAATTACGGATTGTGGCTCATATGGCTCAGGATGAAGGAATGTTGGCGGCATTTCGAGCCGGACAAGACATTCATGCGACGACTGCCGCAGCAATTTACGGTTGCGATATTTCCCAGGTTACCAAAGAAATGCGTCGACATGCCAAAGCCATTAATTTCGGACTGATCTATGGCATGAGTCCCTATGGCTTAAGTCAATCGGCGAACCTTTCCCGGAAAGAGGCGGAAGAGTTTGTAGATGCTTACTTTAAAAAATTCCCCCGAATTAAAGAATATTTGGATTCCATTAAAATCCAAGCCGCTGAGAAAGGTTATGTTGAAACCATGATGGGAAGAAAACGATACTTCCCCAATCTCGGACAGCAAAAAAATTACAGTTTACGCACTCGTGAAGAGCGGGAAGCCATCAATGCACCGATTCAGGGAACCGCCGCCGATATTATGAAATTAGCCATGATTCAAGTGCATGACAAACTGAAAAAATCCGTCTTGCAAGCCCAAATTTTGCTGCAAGTTCATGACGAGTTATTGCTTGAATGTTCTCAAAAGGACTTGGATGAAACGCGAGAATTGGTTCAAGACACAATGGAAAATGTTGTGACACTGTCCATCCCGTTATTGACTGAAGCGCGCAGCGGCTTAAATTGGGGGGATCTGACACCGATGCCCTGATCGATAAACGCAAGGTGTTCTATGCGCTTTACAGATGAAAGAAAAAATGGAAACGGACGAATCGAAACTGATTAAAGGAGCCATTCAAGGAAATTTGAATGCTTTTAATCAGTTAGTGATGATCTATCAGACAGCTGTTTATAACACCGCTCTCCGTATCGTTTATGATGAAGACCGTGCCAATGATTTGGCACAAACCGCTTTTATCTCAGCCTGGCAACATATGGACTCTTTTAAAGGTGATTCTTTTAAGCCGTGGATTTTACGAATCACAATCAATGCTTGTTATGATGAGCTCCGCCGCCAACGCCGGCATCCGTCTGTCCCTTTGGAACCGGTTTCGACCGAAGATGACGAAGAAAATGAAGATGTTCATTGGTTGATGGATCCTTCTCCTCAGCCTTCTCAGACAACGGAAACAAATGAAATGATTCAAGCTGTTGAAAACTGTTTGAACCGCTTACCTTTTGATTATCGCTCCGTATTGTTATTGATCGATGTTCAAGAATTGGACTACCAGGAAGCGTCCGAAGTGTTGGACAAACCGTTGGGCACGGTTAAAAGTCGCCTGTTCCGCGCCCGTCAAAAGATGAGGGATTGCCTTAAAGAAAAAGGAGAACTTTTCTCTTCCGAAGATCGTTATTTTGATAGGAAAGATGAGCAGGACAATGGATAATCGGAAAGCAAAAGATCTGGAACTGATCAATACTTATCTTGATCATGAGATGAACGATCAGGATTTATTGGATTTTGCCGAACGACTTTCACAGGAAGAAAATCTCAAGGAAGATTTGGCAGATATCATGCAGGTTCGCAGTCAACTGCGGAAATTACCGATGAAAAAGCCCCCGCAAAACTATATTTTAACACGCAGTATGGCACAGGAAGTTCGAAAGCCGAATTTACTCGAACGTTTCTTCCCGATATTTCGAACGGCAGCTGTTTTTGCTTGTATTGCATTCGTATTGACTTTTATTCTTCCATTGTCTTCGATCTCCTCATCGACAAAAACCGAACCGATGCTTGCGAAAAAATCAGTCGAAATCGATCTTATTGATAAAAGTGATGAAGCGAATTCGGAAAAAGTCGTTACACCCGAAGTATTCAGCGAAGAATCCGTTAATCCGTTAGCCGATTCCGAGTTAATGGTTCAAGCATTTCCTTCGAAAGGGGTAAGGGGCGGAAATCCGAAGTTGGAATACTTGACTAATGCGGAACGGATGATCCCGGATGATCGGTCACCGGTATCGACACCGGAAATAAGCTCACAGCCGATTTCCGGAGAAGCGGCACAAAAAGAAATTCAAAATTTAATAAATGGTGTATCCGAATCACAGACAACCGGATCAGCGGAAACAATCATTCGTTTGGTTTCGATCGGTATTTTGGCTGTCAGCCTGTTTTGGATTGCCATTACACTGATAAAAAGAAGGCAGTGGGCATAAAATAATCCGTTTCGCAGATACTTGTTTAAGAGACGACTTTCTCCGACTGTCGGGATCCATTAACCAGAAAAAGCCCGATCAATATCAAGATAAACCCGAATAATACTTGAATACCCGGAACTTCGCCTAAAACAAGCCAAGCGATTAACATTGCACCTATTGTATCCATAAAGAGAAAACTGTTTGCCTGGTGCGCGGGAATTTCCGATAAAAGGTATCCCCATACCAAATAAGCGATCACGCCGGGGAAAGCGCCCAGATATAACGCCGTCAAAATCGCTTTGGTCGAAATACTTGGAAGCGAATGAACCAATCCGGGTAAATAGAAAAGCAATAAAAGCGTTCCGCCCCAGATGGAATATGTCATGACCTGTTCTCCACTGTAACGAGCAATCCATTTTTTTTGCAGGATGGTACTGGTTGAAGCGGAAAGGGATGCAATTAATATCCAAAATACCCCTTTTGTGAGGGTTAATCCGTGTTTCCAATCGATAACGGCAATGACCACCCCGATAAACGCGATGAATATTCCGATGATTCCGTTTCGATTCAGTTTCTCATTCAGAACCAGACCGGCTAACAGGGCGACTATAACCGGGTTCAAGGCGATAATCACACTGGATGTTCCCGCCGGTACCGTTTTCTGACCGGTTATCAGGGTTATATTGTATAAAGTAAAACTCAAAAATCCGGTCAAAAGAAAGATTGGAACATCTTGCAATCTTGGGAGAGGCATTTTTTTCAACAATGCATAAACAATCAGGATGAGAGAAGCGAAGCCGTAACGAAGAAGAGCCAGGTGCCCCGGCTCGAATTCACGCGCTCCGATGGTTATCGCGGTGAAAGCGCTTGCCCATAAGAAAATGCAAACCAAAAAAAGTAAAATAATCTTTCTTTTTTCAGCAGCCGAATGCTGACTGAAAGGCTTTCCGGTGTTTTGTTCCAAAAGAGATCTCCTCAGATATGTGCTGAATTCGTTGAGAGCAAATTATAAATCAACCTTTTGAATTTGCCGGAGTGTTCTGCTGTTTATAGGATTTTTTATCTAACCGCTCCTTATGCGATTCTGGAATAGTTGTTGCCTTGAATTATTCGGGAAATTGTCACCGGACCGGTTTTCATCCGATCTGTAAAAACAGAAATTTCGCAATTAGAGAGTAAAATTACCGAAAACAGATGATTAATGGTCCTTTATTGATGCAATATCGGTAACAAATCCGATCGGTTGATTAATTTTGTCATTTTGAAATCGTGTATCATTATCTGCGGGTTGTCCTTTATTAATTCGGCATTGAGTGCTGAACGGACATTCCGTTAAATAATTGAATAGGGAAAATAATAATGTCTATAAATATAAAAAGAGTCATACCGACTGCAAGCAGCCTTCCGAAGAGAATCGAACGTTTAAATGATTTAGCTTATAACCTATGGTGGTCGTGGAATCCGGAAGCAATAAACGTTTTCAGCAAAATTCATCCGGTTTTATGGGATTCCGTCTCACATAATCCTGTGGCATTTCTGCAGCAGGTTTCCCGAACCTTATTGAATCGAGTCGCCAATGACAAGCAATATCTCGATCTTTATGATCGCGTAGTGAACAATTTTGATTCCTACATGGGCGAAAAAGAAACATGGTTTGTAAAAAACTACCCGGAAGTGACTGCCGGTCAATCCATCGCTTATTTTTCATTCGAATTCGGTTTACATGAATCCATTCCGGCTTATGCCGGTGGTTTGGGAATTTTGGCCGGTGATCATCTGAAAGAATCCAGTGATATGGGGATCCCTTTGGAAGCGATCGGATTTATTTATAACCAGGGTTATTTTGTCCAAAAAATCACCGAGGATGGTTGGCAGGAAACATCGAATTTTTATCTTGATTTTAATAAGCTGCCGATGATCCCGATTTTGGATGAAAAAGATAAACCGATTCTGATATCCGTTCAGCTTCCGGGGCGTGAAATAAAAGCACGGATTTGGCAGATTCAAGTCGGCCGAGTCCCTCTTTATTTGTTGGATACCAATATTTCCGAGAATTCATCGTTTGATCAACAATTGACCGCGAAATTATATACTTCGGATCTTGAGACACGGATTTCTCAGGAAATTTTGCTTGGAATGGGCGGCGTGCGAGTAATGCGCGCATTAGGTTATAACCCGACCGTTTGGCACATGAACGAAGGTCATTCCGCATTCTTATCCGTTGAAAGGTGTGCGGAATTAGTACGTCAAGGGAAGACTTTTGAAGAAGCTAAAGAAATCGTACGCAAAGGGAACGTTTTTACGACCCATACCCCGGTTCCCGCGGGAAATGACAAATTCCCGGTTTGGTTGGTAGAGAAATATTTCAGTCAGATTTGGCCCGATTTGGGTTTGACTCGCGAGCAATTCATTGACTTGGCAAAAGAAGCCAGCCCTTACGGAGATCAATTTACCATGCCGATTCTTGCGCTGAGACTTTCGGAGCGGTGCAATGCGGTGTCGGAATTACACGGTCAGGTATCGCGCAATATGTGGCATTTTCTGTGGCCGGATCGAAAGGTGGAAGAGGTTCCGATTACGCATATCACGAACGGCGTTCATACCTTCAGTTGGCTTTCACGCCGAATGGGTATTTTATTTGATGAGTATCTCGGTACCGAATGGCGACTCGATCCTTCCAATCCGAAGGTTTGGGAAAAAGTGGATTCCATTCCGGATGCCGAACTCTGGGCGGTTAAACGTCATCAGAAGCGTAAGCTGATGCGCTTTATCAATGATAAAGCGCGAGCGCAATGGCTGACCGGTGAAGTTCATCCGGTACAAACCATTGCGGCCGGAGTATTACTTGATGCAGATGCGTTGACAATCGGTTTTGCCAGACGATTTCCGACCTATAAGCGGGGTTATCTTATCCTGCGGGATTATGAAAGACTTTTACGGATTATCAATAATGTAGATGCTCCGGTTCAGATTATCTTCTCCGGGAAAGCTCATCCGGCGGATGAGCCCGGAAAACTGATCGTTCAACAACTTTATCGGGCGATCAAGGATCATCGGACCGGCGGTCGAATGGTTTTCGTCGAGAATTATGATATGGACATTGCCCGTCACCTGGTTCAGGGAGTGGATGTTTGGTTGAATACTCCCCGTCGTCCGATGGAAGCATCGGGAACTTCCGGGATGAAGGCGGCTATGAATGGTTGTTTAAACTTCTCCGTTTTGGACGGTTGGTGGCATGAAGGATATAACGGGAAAAACGGATGGGCAATCGGCGACGATAAGACCTATGAGAGTGATGAGAAACAGGATGAAATGGATGCGTTGAGTTTATACGAAACGTTGGAAGACCAAATCGTCCCGATTTATTATTCAAACCGTTCCGAAAACGGTGTTCCGACAACATGGATGAGGTGGGTGAAAGAAGCGATTCGAACTTTATCCCCACAGTTTTCGACTCGTAGAATGGTCGGAGATTATGTTCGCGAAATGTATATTCCCGCGATAAGGGAATCCGAGGAATAAGACAGATCGCGATCGGCAGACAGATAGCGGTTGTTTCGAATCGATATTTTTCCGGACAGTGAATTATCCTTTGTTTGTGAACCAAACGGGTTAATTTTGATAATCGTTATTTCGGAAGGATATCTGTTTCTGTTTACCGAATGAATTAAGAGAGGAAAAAATGGATTTTACAGTTTCCAAAGATCTTATAATCGGCGGCTTGGCAATTTTTCTGCTGCGTATTTGTGATACCTCCATGGATACGCTACGCGTTTTATTTGTTGTGCGAGGTAAAAAGTCTATCGTATGGGTTTTGGGAGTTTTTCAATCGACGATTTTTATTATCGCCATCAGCAGCGCGCTGAAAGGGGATAATAATCTTTTTACTATTTTGGGGTATGCCACCGGTTTCGCGACCGGCAATGTGATCGGTATGGCTATCGAAGATCACTTAGCTATCGGATTTAAGCGAATATCCATCGTAACGCGTGATAAAGGCGAAGAAATCGCAAAAGCGATCCGAGATGCCGGCTATGGCGTCACCGAAATATTCGGACGCGGTCGTGACGGGGTCGTGACTATGATTAATGTAAACGCCAAGCGGAAACATGTCAAAGATATCGAAAATATTGCTTTAGCAGTGGATGAGACTTCATTCATCACTGTCGATGATTTCAGTCCGGTCAATCACAGCGGTTTTTGGCGAAAGTAGTTTATGAAAATCAATAAAAAAATCAGCCATCTTTACAGATGGCTGACACTTCTTAAAATGCAGACCCTTTCGAAAAAGAGCTGCTGTAGTTCCCGCCACGCCCCCTCATTAGGAACCCCTTGCACAACGTTATCGTAACATATTAATAAATGATTTGACAAGTCATCCGATTACTTCTTTCCTGAAATAAAGGAATTTTGTAATATATTTTGCATCGAATCACGGAAGAGATTTTCATCCGAACTTTTTTTCACCAAAAAATAAGAAACGCGTCCTCGATCGCCCAAGAGATTTTTAACGTTTTCCCGAAAATTTGAATCTTTTTCAATTTCGTCGTTTATTTACAATTCACTTTATATACGGATAAGTTTTCGGCAAAACGGATGGCAATGAATTGAGCGTCATGGGACCAGGCAGTCTGGAGGACTTTGTCGGCGGTAATCGGAAGTTCGAATTGTTCTTTGGTTTTATCATTTAAAATCCAAGTCTTATTTTGATCATCCGTATAAAACACCATACTTAAATCCGGTGACCAGTTAGGTTGGTTCATTGCCGGATATTCACGTTCGTCATATTCCGGAACGTTTTGCGGAAAATCTCTGCCGGTGTGCCCTTTTTTCCGGACTTCATCGATCAATCGGGTTGTGCCGGTCACCGTATTGATCCGATAAATTTGATCGCAATCGATGCCACAACTGGTCGTAACGGTAACTTCATCATCATTTTCCCACTGGATGACCGATTTCGAGCTGCTGTAATTATCCGTACGAGCCGATGTATCGGTAAATAAGTCAATGGTCGTCTGGAGGTTTGACGAAAGCGTCGCTACCACTACGGTATAAATCTTCTCCGAAGTACGCAAAACCACAAAGGCAATTTTGGTGGCACTTGGGTTAAATGCGAAATCTCCGAAAACTTTCAGCCCGGTGGTATTCATAACGGTCGGGTTCTTATAATCTTTTTCAAAATCCACGATTTCCGCATCTCCGGAAAACCATGCCCAATAGCGGTTTTCCGGAACAACGAAAGCAAGCAAATTCTTATTTCCCGCCCAGGCAAAAATTCCTCCGTCCTCGGCATCCGCGAAAGTGGATATGCTGGGGCTGTCGAATATTAAACAGGAACGATCTTCCAGTACCTTATTCCCTTTCAGATCAAGTGTCGGCTGGACGGAAGTGGGTGTTACCAAAGCTGTTAATGTCGCACTTTGAGGATCCACTTCCTGTAAACCTGTGAGTATGCTGCAAGAAGCAAAAAGGAAGACGAAAATACATCCGATGCCAAACAGCACTAACAATTTATCTCTCAATTTATTGATTCGCATGCGAAAAGTTTAACTCATCCTTGTAAAAAAATTACAACTTTAATTTTTGCTATGATTCCTTCGGCAGATTATCCGTCGGTTCATCAAAGAAAATTTCACGATAACCGTAACAATTGATGACTTTGGTGTTGTAATAAACAGTTTCCCGGACCGTGTCGGAACGATAAACATGGATGTGCCCATGCAAATGAATTTTCGGTTTAAATACTTTATCCAACCAACGAAATGCACGAATTCCGTTATGCGGCAAGTCTTGCTGATCGTGAATCTGCCAAGGCGGGGCATGAGATACGAATAGATCAAGATATCTCCCATGAAGCAGTTTATTTCTTAAAAGAGCCGGTACCAATGAAAATACATTTGTCCACATTTCGCTCTGAGAATATTGTTGCGGACCGTTGTTGTATTTCACCGATCCCTCGATACCGGCAATCAATAAGCGCTTTTCATAAAAGTAATTGGAACAATGAAGGTTATATCCGCTGGAATTATAAGGGTAATTGGAGGTTTTACTGACCGGAATCAAGCTGTTATGATTGCCTAATACAAAATACAGCGGAGCGTTTAATGTTGTGGCTGCGTAGTCCAGATAGCTCATCGGTAAATCTCCACAACTGACGATTAAATCCACAGCGGGGAAGTATTCATCGGAACGTTCGCTGTATATCAAGCCGGTTTCCACATCCGAAAGCGCTAAAATTTTTATCGTCATCCATTCATTATATGATGAATGAAATAAAAATCTTGCGGATTTTGTCGATTCAATCGGAAGCGATCGCTATTGCCACGGCATAGTTTTTGACATGACTGATACTTACAGACCAAATTGACAATCCCAGAGATTTTGCCAAAGCGGCTGCGTTGCCGTATAAGTATAAAATCGGCATTTGTTGATCATTTGTCAAAATTTCAATCTCCTGCCAATGAACGGTTCCGATGCCGGTACCGAGCGCTTTGGAAACGGCTTCTTTACAGGCAAATCGCCCCGCCAATCGTTCATCGCGATCCCCGCATAAATCCAGCTCCGCCGAGGTGTAGACTCTTTGTAAAAAACGAGCTTTTATCTCCGGTTTTAATTTCTCAATCCGTTCGATTTCGATCAGATCGATTCCGGATCGCAGAATCGTTGTCATGCTTTTCCCCGTAAAGTCCCGGCCGTTGCCAAAGTAAGTCGATCCGGATCCAGATAAGTCGCGGCGGTTTCGAGAATCTGTTCCCGTGTTACCGCCCGGATGATGTCTCCGTACCGGCGTAAATAATTGAGTCCCAACTGATATCGTTCGATCGACAGCAGTTCGTTTGCGATTCCGGCGTTGCTCTCCAATTGCAGGGGCATTCTTCCTAAGTAGTATGATTGAACATCGGATAATTCATTTGGTTCAACCGGTGTGCTGACAAATTTTTGAATTTCGGAACGAATCAGATCGACGGTTCGATCGAGATTTTCCGGATTGATTCCGGCGGAAATTTCCCAGGACCCGCCTAACGGCAAACAATTTACATCGGAACCGGCATAATAAGCCAACCCGTTTTCATCACGGACAACTCTGCCGATACGCCCCATCATTCCGAATTCTCCCAAAATGCAATTTCCCAAGCGAGCCGGCTGATACTGCGGAGATTTTCGCTCCGGTGCGATGCTGCCGATCACCAGATCCAACTGACTCTTTTCCGGAATCTCAATGTGTGTGGCGCTTCCTTTTTCGGGTTTTGTGACTTTCGGAAAATCCGGCAAATTTGGAATGGCCTGAGGTCCCGCTTCCCAATTTGAAAAATATTCTCGAATCAAATCCGCCGCCTTCTCGGGTTCGATTCCGCCCACGATGCTGATAACCATTCCTTGCGGCTTGAAATACTGAGCATGGTGACGTACCAAATCAGATCGTGAAACGGATTGCACGCTTTCCGGTGTCCCCAGTTTATCTCGCCCGTACGGATGGGAACCGAATAAAGCTTGGTCGAAGGCGACATTTGCCATTTCAGCGGTATCCTGTGAACGGATTGCCAAAGCGGTCAGCATTTGGTCACGGATTTGGGTCAGGTGATTTTCCGGAAATATTGGGTGGCGTAAAATATCATTAAGTAAGTCAAGCATGGCCGGCAAATCTTCCGCCAAGGATTGTCCCGCGAAACTGAAAGAATGGAAGCCGGCGTTGAAACCCAAAGATGCACCGTTATCTTCCAACTTGCGGAAAATCTGTTCAAAACTATTTGTTTCGGTTCCGCGCATCAATGCGAGAGACAGAAAAATTGCCAGACCGCTTCGATCGATCGGATCCAGAATGGATCCGCCGGGAAGGTATCCGCTGATCACAACGGATGGGCTGAGGCTGTTTTCTCTGGCAAGGAGTACGATCTGATTCGGAAGTTCTGTTCGCAGAATGTCGTCACTCCCTGGAATTGATTGGATATTTTTCATGATTCCTCACTTTCTTCCGGGTAAGGGCGATAAATCCCGATCACCCGATGAGCCGAGTTGAGATAGGTTGAAGCCGATTTGGCGACATCCGAAACGGTTACCTTATTCAAAGACGATACGAATTCCGTAAACCAGGAATAAGAAGCGAACATTTCCGTATAACCCATCCAATAGGCTTGATTGGTGATGTTTTCCGATCCGTAAGCGAATAACGCACGGGCTTGTTTTACCGCTTTTTTTAATTCTTGCTCGCTGATATCTCCGGATTGAATCCGACTTATTTCTTCGTCAATTATCCGAACAGCTTCCTGAGGATCATGATCCGGATGCATAATAACGGTCATCATATAAAGGTAAGGATCGATCGTGGCATTGTAATCTCCGCTGAATGCGACGGCAATCTGTCGATCGATTAAGGGTTGATATAAGCGGCTGGTTTTATTTGAAATCGATCCGCTTCCGAACATATTCAGACTGCTTGGACCGGTCAGAATACTGTCCAACACAGCCAACGGAAAGATATCCGGATCTCTGCCTGCCGGTGCCCGCCATACGATGCGAAGATAGGTTGTATCCCCGGGTCCCGAGAGTTCGACGTGCCGTTCCTCGGGAATGGCTTTTTCGGGTTGGATCGTCACCGAGGGAATGGGTCTGGCTGAAACGGATTGATATACGGCGGCCAATCGATCCAACATTTCGTTCGCATCGAAATCGCCGGCCATTGTCAGGACCGCATTCCCCGGAGCATAAAATTGCCGGTAATGCGTATAAAGATCATCCCGAGTAAGAGTTAACAAATCGGATTTTTCCCCGATGATCTCAAAACGATAAGGATGACGATCAAATGCAGCCTTGTCTATCGCTTCATTTAATCGGAAAAGAGGTTCATTTTCCGATCCTTCGCGTTCGGAAAGGATAACGGTGCGTTCCGATTCCACTTCTTCCGGCAGGAACAGGCTGTTTTGCATACGATCGGCTTCAAGATCAATCGGTAAAGCGATTTTATCCTTCGGCATGGTTGAAAAGAAAGCCGTCCAATCCAGGTAGGTGAATGCATTCCAGATGCCTCCGCCGCGCGAAATTGCCTGGTCCAGCACACCTGCCGGATATTTGGCGGTCCCTTTAAACTGCATATGCTCCACCCAATGAGAGATTCCCGTTTTTCCGGGGACTTCGTTTCGCGATCCGACACGATACCAGATCCAATGGCTGATAATCGGAGCACTGTGAATTTCTTTTAATAAAACGGTCAGACCGTTTTCCAATTTTGTTTGCACGATTTCATCGCTCATGAAATTGCGGTTTCCTCCTTTGGGTTTTCCGTCGTCCGAATTAAATTAACCATTCTATTCTAAAACAAAATAAAAGTCTGCGAACCTTTTTGTAGGTTCCGCAGACTTTTTTTATGATATCCCGAATCTCGGAAATTGATTTTCGGATTATTGTTGGCTGACGGCTTCGATTTGAACTTCCGGCACAGAATCGGTTGATGTAACCGGGAAGTCCGCGTTCCAGAAATAGTTATAACCGTAAAATCCGCAGGAACCCTTGTCTTCGAATCTGACGATGATCGGGCTGTATCCTTTCAACTCTTCCGGAATGTCATAGGAAACGGTCTGCGGTGAACCGTCGGCGGAATCGTAGGTACCGACTTCGAATCCGACGAAATAAGTCGGGATCAAACCGGCGTGCGGTGTCGCGCCGCCAAGATGGAAATTAACACAGCCGCTTGTTCCGCAACCCGGGACCATCGGTCCGAACATCCAAGAAAAAGATGGATCGGGAATCGGGTACATATCCGGTTCCGGAGTCCCATCGACATCCATCCATGGATCCCAAGGATCGGAGGTGGGGCATTCGTGTCCGCCGCAATGATGGTGCGCAGCGGGAGCTCCGGCAGCATAATAACCCATTTTTACCGTGAAGGACTGATTGGCGGGGAAGGTACCGGTGGTGACAGTGATGCTCTTTCCTTTAACGACGCTGTCGATTGTGAAGGAAGGAAGAACACTGTAATCGCAAACTGTCGCAACAGTTTCCGTCATGGCTTCGTTGCTGAATGTGCTGGGAATTTCAATTCCGTTATTGTTGCTCAGCAGCATACCGATGCTTTTCTTCCCGACCAGTTCCGCGGGAATAGGAAATGTGGCTGTAAAACTGCCCCCGGATTGAGTGTTGAATTTTGCGACGTCAATATAATCGCTGACTGAATTTAAGTCTTTCATGCGGACAATGAACTCGGTGTCAGCAGGGAAATTAAGGGTTAAAATGCTGACACTTTGATCGACTGTTACACTGGTAATAGTGTAAGAAGGATAGGGTTCAATCCCTTCCGCTTGAACTGTTGCGATACCAATTGCAAACATCGCAACCAATATCATAAGAACGAAAAGTTGTTTTTTGTTTTTCATCATTATTGCCTCCGGCATATAAATAATACAAAGTGTTATACAATCCAAGCAGTCAGGATCGAGCTGCTTCGTATACAATCTCCAGTCAGCTTCTATTCAAAATAAGCTGATTGCCTTCGTAGAATAATGGTGCAAGAAACGAACCAAATTGATATCAGGATTGTAAAGGCTTCGCTTTTTCAATATTCAGATAACATAAAATGCCGATAACAATGAAACCGAATCCCCCGACGATTCCCACCGGATAGGGTCCTAAAAACGGTTCGGGGGTTCCTCTGAGGAAGAAAATCCCGACGGAGGCCATTCCGTTAACGGCTCCGTGGGCAATCGCAGCCGGCAAGGCACTCTCCATTCGGAATGTAAGCCACGCGAGAAACGAACCCACAAAAACGCAAAATAAAATCATCCCGATAATTCCGAGCCAGGGGAACAATGGATAATTTTCCCCGTAGTTATATCCCATCGCGATAATGGGAGCATGCCAGATTCCCCAAACAACTCCGCTGATTACAACCGCTTTTTTCCGCGGAAGAAAATCCGCCAGTTTCGGCAATAAATAAGCGCGCCAACCGATTTCTTCTCCGAGACATGGGATCGCATTTAAAATCGGTGACATGATCAGCGCCAACAAAACCTGCGAAAGGATGGATAAAAGCAATTTCTGTGTCGTAAGTTCGGCTGTTTGCTGTTCCCCCAACGCGTTCAACGATTGCCGTAAAACAGACATTTCGGGATCAAATTTTGCCGGGAAAATCAGGTAATAGAGCGCCGAACCGAACAGGATCAACAAAGCCGGTCCGAACCAAGCGATCAAATAGGTCTTGATATTCGCTTTAAAATCCAATCGCAGCCATAGATTCTCCAATCCTTCTTTGGTAATCCAACGGGTCAGAAAAGAACCAATCATCGGAATCATCATAATAATGGAAAGGTAGATTTGAACTCTCGGATTTTTCAATCCGCCGCCTTTCCAAAGCATGAATTCGGCAGCCCATGTGATCACGAACGTGATGATGATAAAAATCATCGTCCTTTTCTTGGATAGATTCATTTGATTGGTTCCTTCCTGTCAGCTGATATATCGATACGAAGCTTTCATTAATATTCAATACCGATCTGGGCGGGTATGCGTTGGGTGGTGTAAGGGTGTTTAATTTCTTTCATCTCCGTTACCAAATCCGCAAAATCAATCAGTTCCTGCGGCGCGTTTCGACCGGTCAGAATTAAGTGCATGGTCGGAGGTTTATTCTCCCGGATCCATTGAATAAATTCATTACAATCCAGCCATTTATAAACGAATAGATAGGTAATCTCATCCAACAGCAGCATATCCAAATTTCGATGCAGGATTACTTCCCGAGTAAAATCCCAAGCGGAACGGGCAGCTTCCGCATGAATGGTTGTATCAAATTTTTCGAAAACAAATCCTTTCCCGAGTGTTTCAAAAGGAATACCCAGCCGCCGGCAAGCGATCATCTCACCCTTGACAATTTCGGGCGATTTAATAAACTGAATACCGGCGACACTCATATTATTTCCCCAGGCTCGAAAAAGTAATCCCATCGCAGCGGTAGTTTTGCCTTTCCCGTTCCCGGTATAAAGAATATTCAATCCATGGGTCAAACTTGGTTGCATCGTTATTGCCGTGCCTTTCTGTTCGTCGGTTCCAATTATAAGCGAAATAGCCATATTCAATCGAAAGGGCGCTCTTATATTCTGTTTCGAAATATAGAGCGCCCTCTCTTCCTTTTGATTAGTTCAGGCGATTAATCCCAATGTAAAATACTCTCTCGTATCTTTCCCCACTCCAAGGCGGTGCGAATTCCGTCTTCAATGCTCAGTTGAGTTTCCCAACCCAGCAATTTTTTTGCCCGATCCGCATTGGCGTACGCTCCCGCAACGTCTCCGGGACGTGGCGGCGCTGTACGAATGTTAATCTTTTTCCCATAAACCCGTTCAAAAGCATTCACCAGTTCAAAAACGGTTACGCCTTTGCCGGAACCGAGATTAATGGGTATAAAATTGATGTTCGGATCGCCGGTTCGTTCAAAAACCTGATCAAATTCAGCCAACGATTTGACATGGGCTTGCGCCAGATCCCAAACGTGAATGTAATCTCGAATACCCGAGCCGTCTCGTGTCGGCCAGTTTGTACCCGTAACGGTGAAAGCATCCTGTTTGCCCAATGCCGTATCCACCAATTTTCCGAGGACATGAGAAGGTTCCTTGACATGCATGCCACTGCGCATCTTCGGATCGGCTCCGATCGGATTGAAATACCGAAGTGCGATCCCCCGCATATTATAAGCATTGGAGGTATCCTGCAAAATCATTTCCATCATATATTTTGTTCTGGAATAGGGACTGTTGGGAGCCAGCGGCGAATCCTCGGTCACCATGAAATTTTCCGCTTTATCATAAATGGCGGCCGAAGAACTGAATACGATACGTTGGCAACCTAAGGTATAGAGGATATGAAACATTTCATTGGATTTTGCGACATTCTCACGATAGTATTCATAAGGCTTTTCAACGGATTCCGGAACGATAATCAGAGCCGCACAATGTAATACGGCAAAAATATCCGGATGATCTGCAAAAATTTGTGTCAGGATTTTGCGATCCGCAATATCTCCCAAATAAAAAATCTTTCCGCGGGTAAATTCTATTCTGCCAGTAACAAGGGAATCTAAAATCACAGCTTGATGCCCCGCATCTTCGAGGGCAGAAACGACTGTCGATCCGATATAACCGGCTCCGCCGGTAACTAAAAATTTCATAAATTTTCCTCTTCTGATTGTTCTTTTTGATTATTCGGATGAACTTTTTTCTCTTTGATCACAAAAACCGGTCGATGTTTTACTTCCTGGAAAATATATCCGACATAAATTCCGATAAACCCAAGCAAAATCATCAAAACCGCGGCGATAATCAGCATCATAAACATCAACGAGCTCCAGCCGGGCGTTAGCTCCGCCGATCTACCCGAAATCCAGAATGACAGGACATAAATAACTTCGATTACAGCCAGAATGAAGAATATGCCGCCGGCTGAAAGTCCGACATAAAGGGGGACAAGTGAAAAAGAAAAGATCGCATCCGAACCGAGTTTGAGCATTTTTTTCAGAGAATATTTTGATTCTCCCGCCAACCTTTCTTCGGGATGAAAAGGTATGACGACCGATCGAAAACCCAACCATGACACCATGCCGCGCAAAAAACGATGATATTCCGGCATCGCCAGTAAATTATCCAATACCTGTTTTGTGATCAAACGAAAATCGGCTCCTCCGGGTAACGTTTTGGTATCACCGATTTGATTTATCAACTGATAGAACCATTTGGAAGTTCTTTTTTTAAAGGAGCTCTTTTCTTCATCATCCAATCGTTGAGTCTGAACGATATCATAGCCGTTTTCCGCTAATTGAATCATTTCCGGAATGAGACGCGGCGGGTGTTGTCCGTCGCCGTCCATTGTAATGATGTAGTCGCCGGAAGCATTTTCCAACCCCGCGCAAAGGGCTGCCTGATGACCAAAATTACGACTTAACTGAATGATCTGAACCCGGCGGTCCTTTTCCAAAATCGATTCAAGAATTTGTTGAGTACGATCGACAGATCCGTCATTGACAAAAATCAGCTCGAAACGATAAGGCAGCGAATTGATTACCGGTACCAATTCATCGTAGAAGCCGCCGCAGGATGCTTCTTCGTTAAACATCGGAATGATTATTGAGATCAGTTTCATGAATTATTCTGAGGATTCCGTTCCCTGAATGACCGGATCGTGCGCTTTCTTCCGGTGATTATACTATGAGAGAAACGAACCGATTCGGAAAAATGTGCTTTTAATATAAAGGAACTCGGAATATCGAACGTTCTAAGAAAAATTGTCTCATATGCTTGTATAGAGAATACAGCTGTTTTACTGAAAAAAACGAATTTGATCTGTTTAACCGGTATTGAGGGTTCGTTATTGAACTCTCTCGGTTTACACGATTTTTTTTAATTTCGACAGTGATACGATCAGCTTCTTTATCCCGGAAGATTTAAATTGCACCTGTACCACTTCTTCACCGTCCTCGATTTTACTTTCGAGAATGGTGCCTTCTCCCCATAAAGGATGGTTCACATTGTCCTGAGGAGAAAAAATTTGCCGAACTTCTCCGTTACTGTTTTTCGACATGGATTGGGATGCTGAAGGGGCACCTGATCGGAAGGTACTCGCCCAGGAGGGGGTACTTTCCCAACGCGATCCGCTGTGATATGATCCCGATGATCGCCGGCTTTCTTTGGAAGATTCATTTTCTCGGATAATCAATTCTTCCGGAATATATGTCAGAAATCGGGAAGGGATCGTGATATCCGGCACTCCGAATGCCATTCTTTGTTGCGCACGCACCAAGGTTACGTGGTTGCGTGCGCGAGTCAGACCGACATAAAATAATCGCCTTTCTTCCGCCATTTCCTCCGGATCGTCAAAGCTGCGATTATGTGGTAACAGTCCGTCATCTAAACCGATGATAAAAACCCGATTAAATTCCAAACCTTTTACGGCATGCAATGTCATTAATGTGGGGACATCGGTGTTGTTCGTCATCGTATCTTGATCGGAAACAAGTGCTAAATTTTGCAGGAAATCAGCCAGCCCGCGATCTTCATATTCGAAAGCCATTTTACGCAATTCTTCAACATTTTCCCAACGATCTGATTCATCATCACCGTCGGCTTTCAGATAATCCTGATATCGGATATCGGCGATAATTTTGTCCAGCAGCATGGTGATACCGCCGGAAATGAGCGGGTCTGAACTCCATTCGAGTAGGCGTGCACCAAAATCTGCCAACGGCAAAGCGCCCCGTCCCATGTCGGGCCAAAACACGGATTCGGGACCGTATTTCCCGAGGTCCAACAGAACATCTCCGGAAGCCTTTCCGCTCTCCAGTGCCGCCATTCGCAGATTTTGGAAGGATTTTTCTCCGATACCTCTTGGCGGAATGTTGATTACCCGGGCAAGGCTGATTTCATCCCGCGGATTATACGCCAACCGCAAATATGCGATCATATCCTTTACTTCTCGTCGACCGTAAAAGCGTTGTGCACCGACCAGCCGATAAGACATTCCGCGATATAAAAATGCATCTTCCAACAGCCTGGATTGAGCATTGGTCCGATATAAAACAGCAAAATCTCCTCCCCGAGCATTTCCGTTCTCAATCAATTTCGAAATGGTTTCAACCACATATCGCGCCTCCATTCGGTCGTCTTCCGCTTCGTAGTAAACGATTTTATCCCCCGACCCGCGGTCGGAAAACAGGTTTTTCCGGGTGCGATTGGGGTTATGATCGATGACCGAACGGGCGACGTTCAAGACATTTTGCGTGGAACGATAATTTTGTTCAAGCAATATCTTGGTGCAATTCGGATAATCTTTTTCAAATAATTGAATATTGTGGTAATCCGCACCACGCCAACGGTAAATGGATTGATCTTCATCTCCGACAACAAAGATATTTCCTTTTTGACCGGCAAGCAGTTTTAACAACTGATATTGTGCCGTATTGGTATCCTGAAATTCATCGACCAAAATATGGCGGAATCTGCGTGAATAGCGGTCTCGAATATCCGGGTTGTCTTTCAACAGTTTCCAACACCATAAAAGCAAATCATCAAAATCCACGGCATTGCTTTTTTCGAGTGCTTGTTGATATCTTTCATAAACTCTGAAGACGGTTTCTTCCCGATAGTTGCTGCGCAGCATATCTTGAGGAAACAAAAGATTATTCTTTGCATTGGAAATCTCGTTATGGACGGAATTCGGGCGAAAAATCTTATCATCCAGATTCAGTTCCTTAATGATCTGTTTGATTAATGTCACTTGATCATCTGCATCCATGATGACGTAATTGTGGCCGAAGGGGAGCAGAGAAGCTTCACGTCGTAAGATTCGCGCGCAAACTGCGTGAAAGGTACCGAGCCACATATTGCCCTGTATGCTCTCGCCCAGAAGATCTTCGACACGATCCTGCATCTCGCGTGCCGCTTTATTTGTAAAAGTAACCGCCAATATATTGTAAGCCGGGACTCCCATTTCCTTGATCAGGTAGGCGATTCGTTGTGTCAGCACCCGGGTCTTCCCCGAACCGGGCCCGGCCAGTACCAAAACACTTCCCTCTCCGGCGGTAACCGCTTGATATTGCTGTGGATTTAAGTTTTCTAAATAATTCATAGGTTATCGATTGATTCTTCCCCATTTCGGATCGGTTCGATTTTCTGTAAATCCCGAGCGATTTGCCGGTCAATTTTCCCCATCGGGAAAGCAGCCAGATTCGGAATCTCTACCCATCGCAGGGCTTGAGCTTCAACGGGTTGCGGATTTTGATCTCCGATTTCGCATAAAAAAGCATGGAGAGTGACCCGAAAATGAGTATAGGCATGTTTATATACCCCAAAGGGCGCTTTTATTATAACTTGCACTTCCAGCTCTTCCCAAAGTTCACGGATTAAACATTCTTCGAGCGTTTCATCCTTTTCCTGCTTTCCACCCGGGAATTCCCAAAGACCGCCCAATAATCCGTGTGCGGGTCTTTGAGCGATCAATACTTCATCGTTCGGTTTTCGAATGATGCCGGCGGTAACGGTATGATGGGGAATGGATTTCGTCTGTTTCATCACCGGTCTTTGCGAAACCGTATTCTTTTTGAAAGCTTCGCACCAACTTGTCAAGGGGCAGAGCAAACATCGGGGTGCGGACGGCAGGCAGACGGAAGAACCCAAATCCATCAATGCTTCGTGGTAAGCACCGGGGGAATTCTCTCCTTCAATTTCCGAACCGGCGAGCTGCCAAAGAATCGTTTCCGACTCCTTTGTCCGAAGGGGAACGGCAAGGTCAAACAAACGGGAGTAAATCCGGCGAATGTTCCCATCCAATGCGGGAACCGCTTGATTGAAAGCAATGGATGCGATCGCACCGGCAGTATATCGTCCGATTCCGGGGAGACTTTCAAGCGTCTTTAAGTCATTCGGGAAAATTCCATTCCATTTTTGCATGATTATCCCGGCAGTTTTGTACAGCGTTCGGGCTCGACCGTAATATCCCAACCCTTCCCATTGTTTCAGAACCTGCTGTTCGTCCGATTTCGCAAGCGACACCGGGTCAGGAAAGGCTTCCATCCAACGGGTATAATAGGGAATCACCGTCTCGACGCGGGTTTGTTGTAACATAATTTCTGAAATCCACACCCGGTAAGGTGTGCGATTCTCCCGCCACGGAAGATCTCTTTTATTTTTAGCGAACCATTCTAAAAGTTCCTGATGCATCGGTTTGTTCATTATTGTTTCTTCGATATATTTGTCCCAAATTGATAATCGGTTCTGCAAATAGAATTCTTTTTTTCATCGAGACAGGCCAGTTAGATTTTGCCGAAATATTGATTGATCTGCTTTTATGAGTCGAGGCTTTAACCTTTAATAAGGGCGATTTTCTTCTCTGAGCAATTTATTAATCTCGATCGAGTGAATGATTCATCTTCCGAACAAAAATGCGGGAGCAAGCCCCCGCATTCGATCATTGAAAAGCTTTTTGAGATCAGAACTGAAAACCTTGCCTGGCGGGGACCAATTTACATTCAAAATTTTGAATAAATTGCTGCAATTTTTCTTTCAGCTCCATCCATTCCGGTTTTGCCATCCGCTGTTCGGCTTCCGATTCATTGGGTAACAGAGCACTGATCTGTACCTGTGGCTGATCTCCGTAAATGGTTGCCCAAGCATCCGAAAGTTCAAAACCTAAGCGGTTTAAGCTGGGGACAAATTCCCGAACCAGAAAATCAAAATACTCCTGCTCATGATTTGGCAGAATATCCCAGGTCATGATTAATTTAACCGGCATTTACTTCCTCGTTGTTGTCTTCTGCGGAATCATCCTGATCATTCAATGAATCGCTGAGAGGATGATTCAAAATAATCAGTTTGGTCTCTTCCGGAAGCTGAGTGGCATTTGTGATTTTTAACGAATTATAAACATCCTCCGTTTGTGAAATCCCCATTTCTTTAAGAAATTTAGATAATGGATCCAGTTCCTGTTTCCCTAAAGGATCGGCATAATGCATCGGAATCACAATATTAGGTTTAATTTGGCTGATCAATTCAACGGCTTTAGAAGAATTGAGCGCACCGCCGCCTCCGACCGGAATAAGCAGCACATGGATCGTACCGTATGTCTCAATCTCAGAAAGAGACGGTATTCGGTTCAGATTGCCCAAATGAGCGACGAATAAACCGTTATATTCAATGACGAAAATGGTATTTTTAACTCCGTCGGTCTCGCCGGATCGATAACCATTAATGAAAACATTATTGATTTCATATTCTCCGGGGCTGTCGATGATAAACGGATCCCCTTTCACAGCCGAAATAAAATGGTGCCCCGGATGATTACTGCTGCAGGTTACCACGTCGGCTTTTAATTTTAAGGGTTCAAAACCGGCTTCCTGTGAATCGTAGGGGTCACAAACAACAGTGCCCATCCCTCGTTCTGTGATTCGAAAACAGGAATGACCGTACCAAGTGATTTCCATGAATTCTCCTGAATGAATCTAGATTTAATCTTAACAGATATATTATACCCTGTGTCGAGGAATGAAAATGAAAAAAGAAGTTCCGGTGAAGAGGAAGCGACGGAACATGAGAGTCCCCGAGGGTTTGTTCACTTTCCTCGATCATCATTCGACAGCTTCAATTTTGCGCTTCAGGCATTCGAATCATCCGGATTTCCGTTTTCTTATCGGATTTCGGATCCGAAGGGCATCAGTGCCAATTGGGCTAATTTGAAGCATTGTTTTCCGAAGGGAATCCCGATAATAGTGATACAAAAAAGAATGCCGTTCAGGAATGCGACGATTGCCAATTCGAGCCCGCCGAATAAGATCCAGAGAATATTAAGTAAAACAGAGGCTGTGTTTCCATGGTATTCAATTTCTTTCCCGAACGGGAAAAAGGACAATCGGGCTATTTTGAAACATTGCAACCCGACCGGAATCCCAACGATGGTGATACACCATAAAACTCCGACCAGAAGCCAGGACAGACCCTGCCATAATCCGCCGAAAATAAACCAAATAATATTTCCCAAAATACTCATTATTCTTTTCCTTTTAATCTTTTGCGTATAGGATTAATAAACCCTGTCGCGAATACGATTGCGCTGCAGATGACAATATAGAGCACGGTTTTCCAGAAGGGGAAACGTCTGATCGCATCATGCGAATAGCGACTGTAATACCATTGTGAGAAAAATCCCACAAAAATCAGTTCGATAACGATCCACCGCACTAACCACCAATCTTTTATTTTTCGGGCATAGCAATATCCCCAGGCACTGAAGAAAGCAAGCCAAGGGAGGAAAATTTCCCGATAGCGTGGATTGTCCCATTGATCCCCTCCCGCACGAAGCGAGCTGACGAAAATCCAGCCGATTATAAACAGCGCATTCAAGATGAATACGTATTTCTCCGGTTTTCGTTTTATCCGAAAGGCAGAAAAAATCGCATAGAAAAGAAACGGCACCATTATATACCAACCCAATGATCGATAAATTCCGACAATTTTCCAATAAGGGGTGGTAGGTTTATAGAATAAAATGGCCGGTAAAACCGGCTGGGTGATACCGTAAATTGCCAAAAAAACGGAACGGAATTGGCCGCCGATTTCTCCGACAACTTTTTCAACCCAGCCGGAATTGATTTCGGAACTGTGGATATCGTAATGGACAAATTCCTGTATGGAGGGAAGTGCAAATAACCCTACGACTATCAGAGAGAATGCAATGAAAAGAATTCCGCCGATCAGCCATTTTTTGGAAGATGGGATCAAAAATTCGCCCCATATCCAGAGAAGAATGCAGCATAATAAGGCACCGCCTGCGAAAACAGATAAGGGCAGACAAGCCAACAGACAAATCATCAAAACGAGTGCGGATTTTTTCCGATGATCTTTCAATGTGACTAATGCCCAGAAGGCTACTGCAAGGATTCCGTTTAAGAACGGTTCGCGCAGAGCTGACCCGCCGAATACAATGCTGTCGGGATACAAGACATAGATCCAGGCGGTGATATTTGCCAGGTTGCGATAAGCCTTCTCATCTTTCGGAATTTTTTGTTGAATCGCTTTGTATAGGAAAGGGATACCGGCTGCGGTAAAAAAAGCACCTAATAAAGTAATTAATCCAAATCGCTTCGCATCCGGAGAAAGGTATTCATAAATCCAGACAGAAAGAGCAGCCAGCCCGCCGTACTGATCGTTGTTATAGTCTCGGGTGATCGTCTCGATAAAACCGGGCTTTTCATTTTGTGCAATCAGCCAGGTCTCCTCATCCCGTCGATAAACATCATTCGAAAGATAACCACCCTGTTGTTGCGGTTCATCCCGGTAACCGTATATCGGTAACAAATTTTGGGTTGCCAAGCCGAATCCAAGGCGAAGAAAAATGGAACAAAACATCATGACGGCTAATGTTTTCCCTGCGCCTCCCCATTTCCATAAAAAATAAAGAATCAAATAGGAAGGGACGGAAAAAATCAGCGCAGCGGTAAACCCGCGGATAAATGTTCCCGGGCTGAAATAGGCTAATGTAGCTGAGGTAAGAAGTGAAAGAAAAATGATTGCGAAGATATATACAGGCAGTTTCTTTTTATGATTTATTTGCATTTTTTCCTTCCGTTAAAGCGTCAAGAATCATTTTTTCTCTGTTTTTCCAACTATAGAACGAAGATTTCCGCTTTGCCGCAGCGGCGAGTTTTGCTGCTTCTTCGGGATGGTCGAGGAGCATTTTCAACCCTTCAATCCAAGAAGAGAGGTTTTCCGGCTCGCAAAATACGGCACAAGTCGGGTCCAAAATTTCGTGAATGACCGGAAGATCGGAAGCCAGGATCGGTTTACCGGCAGCTAAATATTCAAACATTTTCATTGGGCTGCAAATGGCGGCGGAATTCCCGCCGCTGCTTCCGGCGATTGTTTTTTCGTAAGGCATCAATAAAAAATCACTTGCTGCCTGTGCCAGCGGGATTTCGGATTTAGGAATAAAACCGGTGAAGATTACATTTTTCAATCCCGATTCGGCTGCTTTTTCCCGATAGTATTTCACGGAATCCGCCGTTCCGCCGAACCAGTAAAAATCGATTTCGGGAAATTCGCTGGCAAGGCGAAGAAAAAGCTCCACGCCCCTTCCCGGGTACAAATGACCGCTGCAGGAAGCGATGATTCGATCTTCGAATCCCATTTCTTTTTTCGCTTCATGACTATTTGGAAGATCTTGATACTCTTCCGGATTAATACCGTTGGGTGCGATCAGACAATCCGATTTCCTTAAATTGAGGTATTCGGCACAGACTTCTTCCTCCAACGCCCGTGTGATAAAAGCGAAGCGTTTCACCGTATCGGATTTTGCAAATTCGTTGAACCATCGTTTACCGAAAGTGCCTTTCGGCAAATCGTGCACTTCGAAAATGACGGGCAACCGATGCCGGGAGGCAATAAGCGCAACCTGGATAGTCCAGGTATAGATGCAATCTGCTCCCCACTTGCGAGATTCTTTTTCCGTCTGCCGGCTGAAATCCAATCGGTGCAACCTTTTTCTTGATCGGATGGGTAGAACAGGGAAGCTTTGACAAGTTAATCCATACTGTTTCCGTAACAGGTCAAAATCGGGTGATTCTTTCCCGGGAACCCATAGGCAGATCTCCTGCCCGTTTTGAACCAATCCCTGACACGCCATTAAAACTTGGATGGAATTGGCGGTTGTGGAGGGGATGGTTGAGGTGGAACTGACGGCGATCTTCATACACTCATTTTACTCTGGTTCAATATTCGGAAATATTACGGAACCAGTACCGATCAACCGGTATGCATATCATTTATGCTCAAGGCTTCGTTTTGCGTGACAACGGTCCTTTGGGCATGATTAACCCCTTTGATGCCGATAACCGTCATGATCAAAACCGTTCCGGTCAGATATCCGGAAAGAATAACCGATTCCAAATAATAAGGACCTATGGGAACGAGAAGAACGGTCGCGATGATTTTTAATAACATACCGTAAAAACTGATTTTCGTTGCCGTTCCTGCTTTACTTAGAGAAAGTAAAAGCGTTCGATTCCAAAAAAGAATGTTTGCTATACCGTATCCGATCAGCAAAATCAGGATGATTTGATAGGATGGCAGATATTCGGCGGGGAAAACATGAAACCGCCAACCGAAAAAGTTCAATTCGCTGTAGAGTAACTGTTTCCCGAACAGGATTAATATCAGACCGACTCCGACCGTCCATGTCGTTGAGAGGGCTGTCACCTTTCGAATCAGTTGTTTCAGGCGATTCCATCGATTATTGACGATCGCTCGCATCATTTCTGGGTAGGTTGTATCGATAAACGGTGTGATGGGTGTCAGTATCATATTGATTACCGTCATCGCCGTTTTATAGTATCCGGCATACAGCGGGCTCAAGAAGGCACTGACCCATAATATCTCCCCGTCTCTTGCGAAAAGGTTTATGGTACTGCTGATATTGGTGGAAAGGGTAAAACGCAGGATTTCTTTTTTTTCCCGAATCAGGCTTATCGGAGCTTTCCACCAGCCTCTTCCGATAAATTTCGGCAGCCAGATCAGCACTAATATGACCGGGACAACCCCGAGGATTACTTTTCCGATCAAATACGCAAGTAGGATGGCATTTAAACCGTAATTTAATTTTGCGGCTAAAAGAACCAGAACGGCTACCAGAATATTTTGAACCAAGCTGATAATCGCTATCGCCCGGTAGCGATTGATGACCCGTAAAACACCGTTGGCTGTCTCCATCGCAAAACCGGTCAAGATGGTAATTCCGTAAATAAGGACCGGTTGGACTAATGTGGGATCATTTAGAAAAACACGGGCACCCCATTGCGCTGTCACAAGCAGAAAAAGAAATGCGAATATCGAAGTACAAGTTTCAATCAAAGCGCCGAATTTGATCAATGCTCCCGCTTGATCCCGATCCATTTTTTCGTATGGTTCGCTGACATAGCGAACAATCATTTCATTCATCCGGAAAGAGAAAAACCGATTGACATTGGTTACATAACTGGTAATCACTCCAAGGACACCATAATTGTAGACACCCAACAATCGGGTGATATAGATTGTCAGAAAAACGCTGATCAGGTTGCTGGTAATCAGGTAAGCAGAGTTCCGCACAACTCGTTTAAAAACGTAATCCGAAAACCATCCCCGTATTTTTTTGATCATAAAGTCAATCGATTTTGATATTTTGCAACCAGCTTTGTTCCTGCCGGTGCCAGGCGACCGTTTGTTGCAATCCTTCATCCAGATTGATTCGCGGATTCCAATTCAGCAATGTCCGAGCTTTCGTCACATCTGCCAGATTGGCAAGCATGTCCGCTTTGAAGATCGGTCGATAATCGATGATTGCTTTCTTTCCGATTATGTCTTCCAACCGATGAATCAAATCGTTGATCGAAACTGATTCATGCCCACCCAGATTTACGATTTCGTATCCGACTTTTTTTAATGCCAAAATTGTTCCTTGAGCAATATCATCGATATAAGTAAAGCCGCGGGTTTGGGTACCGTCTCCGTTAACTTTAAGAGGTGTTCCTTCCGATATCCACTTGATAAATCGGAAAATAGCCATGTCCGGACGTCCCGCAGGCCCATAGACGGTAAAGAAGCGTGTGACGGTAACATCCAGTCCGTAAAGATAATGGTAAGCATAAGCCATGGTTTCCGCCCCTTTCTTGCTGGAAGAATACGGTTGGAGCGGATGGCTTGAATCGGCTGTTTCGGGTGTCGGGAAAGGTGCATCCTTTCCGTAGACACTGGATGTGGAAGCTTGAATAAATTTTCCTACATCATTGCGGCGGCAGACTTCAAGGAGATTTAAAGCACCTTTGGTATTCGCTTCCAAAAACAACCATGGATTTTCGACACTCAGCCGCACTCCCGGAATCCCGGCAATATTAATAACCGCATCAAATTTATTCTTTTCGAAAATCTGTGTCAGTAAGTCAAAATCTGTGATATCCCCGGGATAAAAGGAAAATTCAGGCAGCTGTTGAAGTTTGTTCAGACGATAGTTCTTTAACGCAATATCATAAGTCGGACTGAAATTATCGATACCGGTAACTTGAATGCCCTCTTCGCTCAACATTTCGCAAATTCGCGCACCGATAAAACCCGCGGCGCCTGTCACGAAAATATGGTTCATTTTTATAACCTGACAACTTTGGGGTTATTTTTTCCGGCATTTCCGAGCGCGTTGCGGGTATCGACAATCAACCGGCTTTTCTCCAGTAAGACTTCCGGTTTATAACAGGAGTGATTGGTGAGAATCGCAACACAATCCGCATCCGTCAGAGCTTGATTCAGATCCGCTACGCTATTCATGATAGTATCATCCAATCTCAATGTCGGGATATAAGGATCGTGATAATGAACGATGGCGTTTTTCTGCATGAGAAGATGCATTACATCCAAAGACGGGCTTTCCCGCATATCGTCAATGTCTGGTTTGTAAGCCGCTCCCAAAACCAATACTTGAGAGCCGTTTAAACTCTTCTTCTGCAAATTTAATGCATCCTGGATGAGTTGAACGGTATAACGCGGCATATTGGTGTTGATTTCCGAGGCAAGATCGATAAACCGCGCGGTGTAATGGAGAGATTTCAGCTTCCAAGAAAGGTAATGCGGGTCTACCGGGATACAATGTCCCCCCAAGCCGGGTCCGGGAGTAAATTTCATAAATCCGAACGGTTTTGTTGCGGCGGCTTCAATCACTTCCCAGACATCGACGTTGAGCCGGTTACACATCATAGCCAATTCGTTGACCATTCCGATATTGATCATCCGAAATGTGTTTTCAAGCAACTTTGCCATTTCCGCCACTTCCGGAGAGGATACGGGTATGATCGTATCTAACGCCTTTTCATACCAACGGACCGCGATTTCCGTGCATTTTTCACTGATTCCCCCGACGATTTTGGGAGTGTTTTTCGTTGTCCAATCCTTCCGCCCGGGATCGATTCGTTCCGGTGAAAAAATCAGGAAAAAGTCTTCCCCCACCCGCAGGGAATTGTCAGCCGTCAGTTTCGGTAAGACCAGTTCGCGGGTGGTACCCGGGTAGGTACTGGATTCAAACGCGACGGCCATTCCGCGATGCATAAACGGGGCGATTTTTTCGGCGGCGTTGATAATAAAAGATAAATCCGGGTCCCCTGTTTTTCGCAAGGGAGTTGGGACGCAAATGCTGACGAGATCGATGTCTTTCAATACACCGAAATCATTTGTGGCTTGAAGCAGCTTCTTTTCCCGCAGTTTCCGAATTCTGGCTGTCTCGATATCCGGAATATAGCTTTCGCCCCGATTAACCTTCTCTGTTTTGATCGGATCCAAATCGATACCGGTTACGGGATAACCGGCTTCCGCAAAAACGGTTGCCAAAGGCAGCCCGACATACCCCAGCCCTACCACAGCCATTCGAGCTTCGTTTTTTTCGATCTTATTCTTCAATATTTCAAAAGAGTCTTCCATAAAATGCCTATTGATAAACGATTTCCCCTTCAATCATTGTCATTTTTACCTGACAAGCAGCATCCAATAAAATCAAATCCGCTAATTTTCCTTTTTCGATACTGCCGGTTTCCGCGGAAATACCGATCTGGATGGCTGCGTTTAAACTGCCGCAACGCCAGATTTCATCCAGCGTGGTACCGGTATTATTCATAAAATTGAAAAGGGCACGATCCATTGTCAGAGCGCTGCCTGCCAGACTGCCGTTTTTCAGCCGTAAATTGGTCCCATGTTCGGAAACAGTCACCATTTCTTTATCCGTGAAAGGATAAGTTCCGTCCGGGAGGCCGGACGGTCGAATGCAGTCGGTAATCAGGATGATTTTTTCCGGACCTTTTGCTTTCCAAGCGAGGCGGTGGGTTGCGGGATGGGAATGGACATTGTCACAAATCAATTCACAGGTATACGCGGGAATTGTCAGGGCTCCGCCGATTGTCCCGGGCTCACGGTGTCCGAATGCACCCATACCGTTGTATAAATGTGTAATTTCCGAAAATCCATGCTCGGCCGCTTTAACCAGATCATCATAAGAAGCATTTGTATGACCGGCGGATACGGTGATGCCTTCCGCGGCAAACAAATCACCCGCGGCAAGGTTTTCGGGGTATTCCGGTGCCATGGCAATCAATCGGATTTTGCCCGCTTTAAGGAAGTCACGAATTTCATTTTTATCCGCACGCCGAATATTATCCGGATCTTGCGCACCCGCTTTTACGGGGTTAAAATACGGTCCTTCCAGATGGATTCCCGCGGTTTTCGCCCCACCGTCACGGACATTGATTCGAGCGGTGACAGCTTCGATTGCACGGATTGTGGCCTCTTTCGTATCGGTCAGGGTGGTCGGCAGGAAGCTGGTCACGCCGTGCTCCGCATTTCGACGTGCGATCGCTTTCAGTCGTTCCTGATCGGCATCCATCGTACAGAAACCTAAACCGCCGTGGGTATGCACATCGATAAAGCCGGGCAACAATGCTTTCCCTTCCGCATCGATCACTTGATCCATGGCTTGTTCGGTTTCCGGAATGGGACTGCCTCTTTGAATGCTTAAAATTTTCTTGTCTTCGATAATTACCCAACCGTTAAACCCGTTCGCGGTCGGAGTATAAATCACAGCATTTTTGATCAATATTTTTTTCATAAAAACCTCCCGCAATTTCTGCGGATAACCTTATTCCTATGATTCATCTGTTTTGGAATGATAATCTCCACGAAATGACAGGTGATTATTCCAATTTGATCGAACTTCTATTATAATATGGAAAGTTGCAGGGCCCATAGCTCAGCGGCAGAGCAGGGGGCTCATAACCTCTTGGTCGTAGGTTCGAATCCTACTGGGCCCACTGATTCCTAATTTGATAAATAATTTCACAGATTACAAAATTGATAACTCGGTTAGATGATGCCGATGATCGGCTGTATCGGTTATTAAATACGCTACCCAGTCGGTTTAGATTTGCGTAAAAGGATGGCTGCCGTACGAATCTGATCTTGAAGAAATCATCTCGCCTCAGTTGATATATTTTTAGAAGGAATCTGAAAAATTGTCATAAAAAACTAGTGATGTTTTTCACTGACAGGCTTTCTCGGATTCGATATAATCATCTTAACTGGTTATAACAACATAATAACATAATGAGATAACGAGTGAAAGGTTTTCATGGATATCGATAAACTTCCAAAATACTATCTGCTCAAAAAAGAACTGATCGACCGTATCGATCGGGAAGAATTTAAACAAGACGAACCGATCCCCAGCGAGCGCGAATTGATGTCACAATTCGATGTGAGTCGGATTACCGTTCGCCGGGCAATCAATGAGTTGGTAAACGAAGGCTACCTTTATACCATCCAAGGGAAAGGGACCTATATCAAGAACGGTCGATATTCTCAAAATTTGCTCTCGCTGACCAGCTGTACTCAGGACATTATTAAGATGGGAATGAAGCCCAGCCGGCGAATTGTCGCCAGCGGTATCGAGATGGCCGAGAAAAAACGCCAACATCTTCTGCATCTTCCGGAAGGTGAGAAGGTCTATTTTCTTGAAAGGGTTTATTTTGCGGATGATGAACCGATCAACCTGACCAAAACTTGGCTGCCGTATCGTTTGGTTCGCGGAATAGAAAAATTCGATTTTTCTGAGGCATCACTGTATGAAGTTTTACAAAATGATTATCACATTGAACTGACAAGCGCCGATCGGAGTATCGAAGCGGTTCTTTCGGATGAGGAAACGGCACGGTTGTTGGGAATTACGCCGGATATTCCGATTCTGCTGTTTACCTGTACTACCTACGGTAAAGTGGATGGGATCGAGCAGCCGGTGGAAACTTTCCGTTGCCATTATCGCAGCGATAAGTTCAAATTTTATATTCATCAGGTATCGGAAAATTGATGTGAATTCGGAGATTTCTTGAAGGGTTTTGAATAAAGTCGGAAAAAATATGATGGCTTGGACAAAAGAGGTGAATAAGCAATCCATCATCATTTTATTATAAGGAGATTGGCATGAAGAAAAAATTGTGGGTATTTGTGTCTTTGGTTCTCATCGCTATGTTTGCGATGACGGGTGCGGTTTCCGCATCGGATCTGAAAATAGGAATTGTCTGTTCTGCGGCAGGCCAGAATGACAACGGTTATAACCAGTCTGCGATTGAAGGTGCGAAACAGGTCAGTGAAGAATTGGGCATTGATTATAAAGTGATCGATGCAACCAGTGATGTACCGGCGGCTCTGGAAACATTGGCCGAAGACGGCTATAATCTGGTTTTTTCTCTGGAATATGATTTTGAAGCCTTGATTAAAGGCGTCGGCGGCAACAAGCCTATCGCCGAACAATATCCGGATACCACTTTCGTTGTTTTCAACGACAACCCGAATATTGATGAAAATGGGAATGTCATTCATAAAAATGTCATTTCCGTCCTATTCGATGTCCATGAAGCTTCCTTTGTTGCAGGTGCATTGAGTGTTTTAGTCAACGAAAATAATGCTGTTTTGTTCGGAGAAGGGTATCATTTTACCGATCCTGCCAAAGCGCGTGCCATTGGCTTTATCGGTGGAACCAATTCGAACGGAATTACCGTTTTCTCCTATGGTTTTATCCAAGGCATCAATTATGTGGCTCAACAATTGGGTGTGAAATACGATTATTATGCCAAATATGATGCCGGATTCAGTGATCCCGCGACCGGCAGTACGGTAGCCGGTACCTATTATGACAACGGTGCGAATGTTGTTTTCGGATGCGCCGGTAATGTCGGTGACGGTATTACTTCAAAAGCCAAGGAAGTCGGAAAATTGGCGATCCAGGTGGATGCAAACAAGGATAATCAGCAGCCGGGTTATGTTCTGACCAGTGTTCTGAAAAATACAAAAGTGCCGGTTTATACCATTTCGAAAGCTCTGAAGGACGGAACGCTTTCAAGTATGGGAAATTTGCAGACCTATTCTTTGAGCTCCGGCGCGACGGGTATTACGGACTTGTCAGTAATCGGCGAACATATTCAAAAGACGGATGCTGCCGCAGCTAAATGGGCTGAGATTAAACAGCAGGTCAGTGACATTTCCGCAAAGATCGGCAGCGATATCAAGGTTGTCAATGCGGCGATCGGCGAAAAGTTTGATCCCGCTTCCTGCCCGAATGTTGTGATCAAATAATTGTTCCTCCGAAGGAAGATGATGAAACAAAAGAGTGCCCAAAGATCTTTGGGCACCCTTTTGGAAAGAAAATCGTCCCATAAGATCCATATGAATACAAAGTGAAAGAATGAGCATAATTCGAACCGAAAATTTGACAAAAAAATTTGGCGATTTTGTCGCGAATGATCATATCAATATCTCCGTAGAAGAAAATGAAATCAAGTGTATCGTCGGAGAAAACGGAGCCGGGAAAACCACCCTGATGAATATGCTTTACGGATTGTTACGACCTACCGGCGGCAAAATATTTATTCGTGAAAAGGAAGTCAAAATAAACAGTCCTTTGGATGCGATATCCTTGGGGCTCGGGATGGTTCACCAGCATTTCAAACTGGTCCCAAGCTTGACAGTTTATGAAAATATTTTTTTGGGAACAGAAATAGAAAAAAAGACGGCAAAAGGTATACGCTTACCTTTTTTAGATGAAAAAAAGGAAATAGAGGAAGTTCAAAAACTCATTGATCGATATAAATTTGAACTGAATCCTCTTGACAAAATCGAAGATATCTCCGTTGGCGAAAGACAACGGGTTGAAATTTTGAAGATGCTTTATCGAAACGTAGATATTCTTATTCTGGACGAACCGACAGCCGTTCTGACGCCACAAGAGGCTGATGATCTGATTGCCAGTTTAAAAGAATTACGGAAACAAGGGAAAACAATCATTGAAATTACACACAAACTTCGTGAAGTAATGGAGCTTTCAGACAGTGTGACGGTGATGAAACTCGGTAAAGTGATCGGTAACGTAAAAACTTCCGAAACAAATGAGCAGGAACTTGCTCAGATGATGGTGGGTCGTGATGTGGTTCTTTCGGTAGCAAACAAGCATAAAACCGGCGGCAGTCAGAAAGAGATCTATTGCGTAAACAATCTTTGCACCATAAATGAATATGGCAAGGAAGTGCTTCATAATATCAGTTTCTCCTTGAAAACAGGAGAAATTCTCGGCATTGCCGGTGTGGAGGGAAACGGCCAGACCGAATTGGTGAATGTATTGACGGGTGTGATGGAAAGTACTTCAGGTACTGTTATAGCAAACGGTAATGACATTACCAATAAATGGCCCGATGAGTTGCGAAAGAACGGGATTGCCATTATTCCGGAAGATCGTTTTGCTCAAGGACTTTGTCGTGGAATGGACCTTGCGCAAAATTGCATTGCGGGATACCACCGTCGTCCGGATGTCTGCTCGAAAGGATTATTAAAGCGAGAGGTTATGGAAGAGAAGCGCGATCGCATGATCAGAGATTTTGATATTCGGGTCGCCGATCCCAATGGCCTCATCGATCAATTATCCGGAGGCAATGCTCAGAAAGTCATTGTCGCCAGAGAATTCGAAAGTAAGCCTCAGATTTTGATTGCCTGCCAACCGACACGTGGCGTGGATGTCGGTTCGATTGAATTTATTCATACTCAATTGTTGAAATTTCGGGATGCCGGAAACGCAGTCCTGTTGATTTCGAGCGAACTTTCGGAGATTATGAGTCTTTCCGATCGGGTTCTCGTGATGTATAAAGGGGCAATTATCGGTGAGATCGATCCTCAGCATACCACACCGGAGGAAGTCGGGTTGTTGATGGCGGGAATTGAGATCAAACCAGTCAGTGCGGAACAGAAAGTGAAACAAGATTAATGGAAACAATGAATCGGAAACAAAAATGGGCTTCTTTTGGTAGATCGTTGCTCAGCTCACTGGTACCGGTCATTGCCGCATTTATAATCGGAGGGATTATTATCTCCCTGCTCGGTGAAAATCCTTTCACAACTTATTGGATTTTAATTTCCAAATCGCTGTTTACCGTCAAGGGCTTTGCTTATACACTGCATAAAGCCGCCCCTTTGATTTTGACGGGTCTGGCAATCGCGGTAACTTTCAAGGCGAATATCTTTAATATGGGCGTGGAAGGACAATTGCTGATCGGCGGTTTTTTTGCCGGTATTGCCGGCGCTTCTTTGACCGGCACATCTCCCGTTGTCACAAAGGTTATCTGCATGGCGGTCGGAATGGGCTGCGGTGTCCTTTTTGCGTTGATTCCGGCGGTTTTAAAAGCATATTTCAGAGTCAATGAAATGGTTGTGACATTAATGCTGAACTATGCCATGATAAAAATTCTCGAATTTCTTGCGACAGGTGTTTTCCGAGATAACGGGTCCGGATATGTGACAACGCCAACAATCCAGGCCGGGGCTATGTTCCGGCGCCTCGGCGGCTCGAAGTTGACGCCATTTTTCTTTATTTCGTTGATTGTTTTTTTAATCATGTATTTTGTGATGAATCGTTCGGTACTCGGGTATGAAATCAGAGCTATCGGATTGAACCCTGTGTTTGCGGAAGCGGCAAGCATGAAAGTCCGCAATAAGATTATAGAGATTATGGTTATCAGCGGCGCATTATCCGGATTGGCAGGCGCAGGCCAAATGATGAGTGATCAGTTCAAATATACACTGACCTTTTCCGGCACGCCCGGCCTCGGTTGGGATGGTATGTTGGTTTCTTTGCTGGGCAAACATGATCCCGTCGGAATATTGATTGCCGCGATTTTTTACAGTGCGCTGAAGACCGGTAGCGACAAAATAAACTTCTATACCAATGTTCCAAAAGAAATTATAGCGGTCATTCAAAGTCTGATTATCCTTTTTTTGGCTGTTCAATTCTTTGATGAAAAGACGAATTTATTTGACAGTCTGAAGAAAAAAATTACCGGAAGAGATGAAACGACTGTGAAGGAGGAACTGTAATGGATCTCCTGCAAAGTATTCTTTATGACATGGTCTATCACAGTACGCCGATCATTCTTTGCGTAATCGGCGGTGTATTCGCCTATAAAGCGAATGTACTCAACATTGCGTTGGAAGGTATGATGCTCTGCGGCGCTTTTATAGTGATGTTGGTTGATTTTCTGACCGGAAATCTGGCACTTGCCGTTGGCGCTTCGATTTTATCGGTATTGTTACTGGGATTGATTTTTTCCTTCTTCGGAATTACCTGCAAAGGAAATGTGATTGTGGTCGGTTTAGGTATTAATATGTTGGTATCGGCGATAGCCGGCTTTGTATTAAAGGTGATGAATTCTTCGAATATTCTGATTAATTCGCTGAAAGTAAGTGACTTTAAAATCAATATCCCGGTCATCGAGAATATCCCGATTCTCGGCAGCCTTCTGAGCGGTCATCCGCTGATTACTTACCTCAGCTTTCTCGGCATTTTTTTGATGTGGGTTCTGATGTATAAGACGAAATTCGGCATTTATGTCCGTGTGGTCGGTGAAAATGAAGATGCGGCTCGCAGCCTGGGGTTGAAAGTATCCTTCTATCGCTATATGGCTATCCTGATCGGTGCTTTTTGTTGCGCTCTTGCCGGCATTAACCTTTCTTTGGAAAGGTTGGGTTTATTTACGAATGACATGACTGCCGGACGCGGTTTTGTAGCGATCGCGGCAATTTATTGCGGGCATGGCGATCCTCTCGTTTCGGCTGTCTATGCCATTATTTTCGGCTTGGCACGTTCGCTCTCTATCAATCTGAGCATTTTTGCCGGTCCGGCTGCCGGCTTATTTGATGTCATTCCCTATGTTCTAATGACCATTGTTTTGACGGTCGTGTCGATTTATCGTTATAAGAATATTAAGATAAGAGGCTTTCGGATCAATGAATAATACCGCACTGATAATTGTAGATATGGTCAAAGATTTTACCGACCCCGGCGGGTTGGTTTATTACCCGCAGAACCGGGAAATCCTTCCGAAAATTGTCGCCGTTCTTGAGGAGAGTCGGAATTTCGGAAAATTGGTCATATTTTTGCAACATTGCTATCGAAAAGGGAAACCGGATAAAAATCTGCGAACGATGCGCCCCAATTGTATCGAAGGGACGGACGGCGATCAGATTGATCCGATGCTTCGGGTGGATCCGATCAAGGATTATGTTATTCGCAAACGACGTTACAGCGGTTTTTTCGGAACTGATCTGGATCTTGTTTTACGTGAAAATGAAATAAAAAATACGGTGATCGTCGGAACCAAAACAAACTGCTGTATTCGAGCAACGGTTACGGATGCATACAATCTTGATTACAACGCCATTGTGATTCGTGATTGCGTGGCAACCGATTCAGAGGTTGTTAACCAAGTGCATCTCTCTGACATCGAAAAATATTTGGGCCGGGTCATTACGGCGGATGAATATATCGCCGCATTGAAAGCGGGTGAATTATGAGCGACGATCCTTTTGACCTGCTGGTGAGCGGTTATGTAAGTATGGATCGCATCATCAAAATCAATTCCCCAGCACGGATTGGTTATACGTCGCTGATCACAAACCGGGATAATGCCAAAATCAATTATGGCGGGTGTCCGATCAATATTTGTGCCGCGCTGAATAAACTGGGGAAACGGGCGGTGCCGGTGATACGCGTCGGTGATGATTATGAAGAAATCGGCTTTCGGGATTTTCTGGTACAATCCGGAATTCCTTTGGATGGGGTCGAGTTGGTTCCCAACGAAAAAACCTCCTGCTGTTATTTGGTGGAAAATCCGCAGGGAGAACATATCACCTTGTTTTATACCGGCGCGATGGATGCGAAATACAGTCGACCGGTTCCGGATGAGCTTATCAAACGAACAAAAATGGCATTGATTACGGTCGGAGCCAAACCCGATAACGAATATTTCCTTGAAAAAGTTCAAAAATATTCGGTCCCTTTGGTCTTCAGTATGAAGTCGGATCCGGATGCCTTTCCGAAAGAATTGTTAAGTGAGATTCTGAAAGAAAGTCTGATTATTTTTATGAATGAATCGGAACGAAAAAGCATCGAAGCGATGTTCGGTTTCGGCTCGATTACCGATTTGTTCTCTTTTGGAAAAGCGCAAATCTTGGTGACAACATGCGGAGCGTCGGGAAGCCGATATTATCTGCCGGATAACGGTAATATCCGTTCGGAGATGATTCCGGCTTGTCGACCCGATCAGGTGGCAGATACGACCGGATCCGGGGATGCTTATTTAGCCGGTTTTATGTTGGGCTATCTGGATCGACGACCGATATCAGACTGTTGCCGGTACGGAAGTGTCTTGGCATCTTTTATTATCGAGAAGGAAGGGTGCTGTACCAATATTCCGACGATGCGACAGTTTATGGACCGCTATAATCGTTTCATCCGTGAACAGGAGGCGCAGTAATAATGAAAACACTTTATATGAACGTAGACTCTGCCGACATTGCGAAGAATGTTCTTTTCTCGGGTGATCCATGGCGAGTCGAAACGGTTGCCGGATATTTGACCGATCCCAAGAGAGTTGCATTCAAGCGCGAATTCAACACTTATACCGGCACATATAAGGGAATGCCGGTAACGGTAACTTCGACAGGCATCGGTGCACCTTCCGCTGCCATCGCAATGGAAGAGATGTATGAAGCCGGTATGGAAGTGGCAGTGCGAATGGGGACGGTTATGTCTTTACGGGAAGGAACGCTCGGCAAGTTCATTATCCCTTATGCATCCATGCGAATGGAAAAAACCAGCGCTACTTATGTGCCGGAAGGATACCCGGCGGTAGCGGATTTGGACTTGGTTCAATGTATGAATCAGACGGTTAAACGAATGGGGGGCGAATATATTAACGGAATCGGTTGCAGCATGGACGGCTTTTATTCGATGATGCATGACTCCCGTCTTTCAAAGGAAATGAATGTTGACATGTCCGTCATATTCGAGAAACTTAAAAAAATCCGAATTTGCGGCGTGGATATGGAGTCTTCCTGCATTTTAACCCTCGGACAACTGATGGGCATAAAAGCCTGTGTTCTGACCATAGTCACTGTTTTGGAGAATCTGAAAGATGCATTGGAAGGAGAAGAACGAATCGCTGCAGAAGACCTTTTATGTCGCGTGGCGTTGGAAGGAATTTATAACTATCGTTACCACGTCTGATTTAGCGGTTACGAAGAAGAGGAAAATATGACAGTTTGGGATGTATTTAGACAGAAAAGGCCGTTTATTATCGGCATGGTTCATTGTCAGCCGCTCTTGGGGACGCCCGGTTTTGATGGAAGCTCACAGAATGTGCTTTATCGGGCGATTCAGGATGCCGTAACCCTTGAAAAAGCGGGTGTGGACGGCATTATGGTTGAAAATATGTGCGATGATCCGTTGGGAACATTGCTGACTTTGGAAGAAACGGTCGGTTTGACTGCCGTCGCAACGATGGTCAAAAACGTGGTGGGGGATATACCTGTCGGGATCGACGCGGCTTTCTGTGATTGTAAGGCGTCTTTAGCAATTGCCAAAACGCTCGGCTGTCAATTTGTGCGAATTCCGGTTTTTGTGGATACGGTACTATATTCCGGAGGAATAATCTATCCGTGTGCACATGATTGTATGTATTATCGAAAACAAATCGGTGCGGAAGACGTGATGATTCTTGCGGATGTCCAGGTAAAACATACTCATATGCTGATGAAGGATATTTCTATTGAACAATCCGCAAAAGATGCCGTAGCCTGTGGGGCGGATGGCTTAATAGTTACCGGTACCGCTACAGGCGGAGAAACACCGCTTGAGATGATCCGCCGCGTCAAGAAAGTCGTCGATATTCCGGTTCTGGCAGGAAGCGGCGTGAACAGCCGAAATATCAAAGAACAGATGAGTGTTGCGGATGGGGCGATTGTCGGAACCGCTCTTAAAGAAGACGGAATATTGAAAAACCCGATTTCATTCGAATTGACATCGGAATTAATGAAAAGTTTACGAAAATAAAGGGAAATAGAGACTATGATGCGACCAATGAAATTAGCGGGCAGCGAATTAATGTTCGGAAGAGGTTGCCTTGAGTATATCCACAAGATACCGGAAAAGCGGGTTTTTATTGTAATAGGCGGGTCCAGTATGGAGAAAAACGGCATTCTTGCAAAAGTGGAAAACCTTTTTCATGATAACGGAGCCGAGACCGCCGTTTTTCGAGGAGTGGAACCCGATCCGTCTTTTAAAACAGTTCTTAAAGGTGCGGCGGAAATGCTGAAATTTGAGCCGGATTTGATTGTCGGCTTGGGAGGCGGATCCGTGATGGATGCTGGAAAAGCGATGTGGGTTTGTTACGAACATCCTGAAATTCAAACGTTGGATCAGCTGTTGACGGCCAATCCTTTTCCGAAGTTGCGTCAGAAAGCACGTTATTTGTGTATTCCGACAACAGCCGGCACTGCAAGCGAAGTTTCTCGTTCCGTCGTGATAACCGATGACGAAAAAGGGCTGAAACACGGGCTCGGAAATATGGAAATGATGCCGGATATCGCAATCGATGATCCGGAAGTGACCATCTTTCTGCCACCTCACATTACGGCTGAAACGGGAATGGACGCTTTGACTCATGCGCTGGAAGCACTTGTCTCCAATCGGGCAAATTATCTGAGTGATATTCTGGCTGTTCCGGCGGCTTTGGATATCATTCGAACGCTTCCGATCGCATACGCGAACGGAAAGGATATGGATGCGCGAGAAATGATGCTGAATGCCTCAATGACAGCCGGTTTGGCTTTCACCAATGTGTCTTTGGGAATTGTTCACTCATTGGCTCAAACAATCGGGGGCTATTTTCATATTTCTCACGGGCTTGCCGATGCGATCATCCTCCCCTATATCATTCGCTATAACGCTGCCGTCCCTTATGCGGATAAGAAATATCGTGACCTTGCCGCGAAATTCGGGAAAACGGATCTTTCCGAAATTGTTGATGATTTGAACCGCCGGCTGCATATTCCGTCTACGCTGCGGGAACCCTTGCAAGAAGAGGCGCGCTTTGAATCTCTGATTCCGGAAATGGCTGTCACCGCGAAAAATGACGGATGCACAAAGACCAATCCGATCATACCCGACGTAAATGAATTTGCCGAATTGTTGAAACGCTGCTATTACGGTGAAGAGAAATAAATCATGAAATTAATTTGCTATCTATCCAACGGGTATCCCTCCATTGAAGAGAGCATCAAAATGGCTGAGATTTATACCCATGCCGGCGCGGATATGATTGAAATTGATTTTCCGAGCCGTAATCCCTATTTGGAAAGTGAATTTATTGCCGATCGAATGGCCGAAGCGCTCAAAGCCTGCGACGATTATGATGCTTACATGGACGGTATGAAGCGGGTAAAGCGGTTGCTCCCGTCGACACAATTTATTTTAATGGTTTATGAAAATACCGTCGAGGAAATCGGTCCCGATAAATTCATCGATTTCTGTCAATCCAACCATTACGAGGATCTCATTTTGGTGGGTCTGAAAGATGAAAGTATTAAGAATCTCTGTATCCGAAACGGATTAAAAGTCAGTTGTTATGTTCAGCGCAGAATGGACCGAATGGAAATCGAATATGCCAAACAATCCAACGGTTTTGTATATTTGCAGGCAAAAGCTGATCCGGATCAGGTTAATCCGCTATACCCGACTTTAAAAGATTGCATCGATCATTTACGTTGCATTGGTATCGATCGTCCGATTTATTGCGGTGTCGGAATTCATACACCGGAAGATGCCGAGGCGGCAAAAGAAGCCGGCGCTGACGGTGTCTTTGTCGGCAGCACAATTCTGAAACTTCATAATGATATTCCGGCTTTGATAAAGGAAATCAATGAATTTAAAAAAAATTGCTGATCCTTCAATTTTTATTTATTTTTATCATTTCATTTGAAGAAGGCATTTTTTTGTCGGGTCAAAAAGGTCGCTTCGGCGGCCTTTTTGATTGATTCCGTCCTTTGTTGTCGGTACTTTAATCGAGGAATCTTAAGAAATCGGTCCGATCACTGCGCAAAGTTTCAACCGGTTGTTTTATCGCTGGAAGGCAACGCAACTTTCATTCTATTATCCCTTGACGCTTCCGGCGGTTAATCCCGTCACAAAATATTTTTGGAACAGGATAAAGACCAAGATTACCGGGATCAAACTTAATGCGGACATGGCAAATACGTATCCCCATTGCGTAAATTGATGCTGGCCGAAGAAGCCGGCGATCGCAATCGGTAAAGTCCGAATGGCGTTATCGTTGATCACTGTATTTGCCCAGGGATATTCTTCCCAAGCGGTCAGGAAATTAAAAATGGAAACAGACGCGATAGCCGGTGTCGAAAGCGGGATGGCGATTCTGAAAAAGACGGTAAAAATATCCGCTCCGTCGATAGTCGCAGCTTCGATGATTTCGTCGGGAATGTTTTCCATGAACCCTTTGATCATAAAAGTGGAAAAAGGGATGACCCATGCCGTGTAAAAAGGAATTAATCCCCAAAGTTTATTGACGACCTTCAGTTTTACCGCAAGTTCGAACTGGGGGACAATTAATGTGGTTCCGGGAATAATCATTGTGACGATAATAAAACCGAACAAAACCTTACGACCCGGAAATTGAAATCGAGCGATCACGAAAGCCAAACCGGAAGAAATGATGGCGGCAAGCGCGACGGTCGATACCGACACGATGACACTGTTGAAAAAATTGATATAGAACTTATTCTGGCTGATGATATATTGATAATTTTCAACAGTTACATCCTGTAACTGGGGGAAAAATCGGGGTGGATATTCATAAAGTGCACCGTTGGGACGCAGAGAGGTGCTGATCATATAAATCATCGGTAAGCAAGAAAGAATCACTCCGATTGTCAATAAGGCATACCGAAAAAAGATGACGCTCTTTTTTTCTTTCATCCGATTTCCTCCAATTCCCTGTCGCGATTGCGCATAGCTTTGAATTGAAAAATTGCCATAATTCCGAGTGTAAAGGCCATAATGAACGATACGGCTGCTGAATATCCGAATTTACCGGTGCTGAAAGCTTTGTAATACATCCATGTCAAAATGGTATCCGTTTGATGAGCCGGATTCCCGCCGGTTATCATTTTGATGGAAGTAAATACATTGAAACCGCCGATTGTAAGCATGACCCAAACAAAAAGGATCGTTCCTTTAATTCCGGGCAGGGTGATTTTAAAAAATTTTTGAATCCCGTTGCAACCATCGATTGCTGCCGCTTCATATAAATCAATCGGAACCTGTTGTAAAGCGGCCAGAAAAATTACCATGTTCCACCCGATTCCTTTCCATATTCCGAGAATCATCGCAACCGTTAATCCGGACCAACGGGAATCAAGCCAACGGATATTAGAAGCGGTGACATGCAAAACCTGAGAAAGAAAATAATTTAAGAGTCCTTCCGTATTAAATACATAACGAAAAATCAGGGAGGCGATAACCCAAGAGGTGATAACCGGTAAATAATTCAAAACCCGGAAGGTTACCTGAAACTTTTTAATGCCGTTTACCAATATCGCCACGAAGAGCCCCAGTATCATTTGTAAAGGTACGGTCACCAGTGTATAGACGATTGTATTTGTGAAAGATGTCCAGAAAAATTTATCGGCCAAAACTTCACGATAATTCTGCAGGCCGATAAATTCTTGTTGCCGCATGGAAGTGAAATCCCATTTACTGAAGCTCATCAGAAAAAGCTTGATAATCGGATAAACGGTAAAAAAACAAAAAACCGCCAAACCGGGTAACAGCAGCAGGAAAATTTGGATTTTATTTTTGTTTGATTGGGTTTTCATTTTTTCCGCAACTCCGATTCGACGCCGCCTTGAGTGAACGTGTCAGAATCGATCAGCTCTGACACGTTCACTCGTTTGATTTGAGTTAAAAACTTTTTTATTGGGTCAGTAATTGATCCCAAACACCGGCCAGATCATCCAACGCTTGCTGCGTTGTTTTTTCGCCATTAATAATTGCCGTTACCGCAACATTTAGTTCATTATCCATTTCGGACCAAGCTGCCACCGTCGGTCTGGCTTTTGCGGTCTTGATCGCTTCCAAAAAAGGAGCAAACGCGGCATTTTTGACGGTTGCATCTTCCAATGCTGACTGATTGACCGGAATCTGGCCGCATTTTGCCATTTCGATTTGGGCAAATTCACCGGTCATGAATTGCATGAATTTCCATGCGGCTTCTTTTTTGGCTGTGTTGAACATGGCAATATCCTCACCGCCTAAGACAGAGACCGATCCGCCTTCCCCCGCCGGCATCGGAGCGGTACCGTATGCCAAGTCCGGATAAGCGCCCTGAAGCTCGGCGATTTTCCAAGGTCCTTCCAGCATCATGGCATATCGATTGGTGCCGAATCCGTCGGTCATCGGAATATCTCCGCTGTTGAATCCGGTCAAAGCTCCTTCTTTGTATAAAGAAACGAAGGTATCAATCGCTTTTACCGTCGCCGGACTGTTGATATAACCGGTTGCGATGGTTTGGTCCTCATTTGTCAGCGAACCTCCGAACGACCAAATAAACGGGCAAAGGTTCCAACCGTAAAGCCCGGGTTCATTCCATCCCCAGACCTGCTGCCCGTCCGCATTGGTGCCTGAGAGCGCTTTGATTGCGGATATTAATTCATCCATAGTGGCCGGTACGGCTACTCCGGCATCTTTCAGCATTTTTTCGTTATAGAAGAGGATTTTGGTATTGGTATTCAATCCCAAGCCGTAATAATGATCCTGTATTTTTGCCGTGCTCATGGCGCTTTCAAGCAGTTTTCCGGAAACACCGGTGAAATCAGACATTTCCTGATCCAGAGCGACCAATACGCCCATCTTTTGGAATTCGGGCAGCCAGGCGATATCGCAGCGCGCGACATCCGGAAGGCTTCCGGTACCAGCACTGATCAGGATTTTATTGTGCAGTTCAGCCCACTCGTGTGAAACCGCATTGACCTTGATTCCGGGATTTTCACTTTCAAACTTCGGAATCAAAACATTGACCAATGTTTCGTTCTCGGCGGACTGTGCGCTATAATGGTGCCAGAAATCAATCGTGATTTCTTCTTGGTTTTCTGGCGACATTGCACCGGCTGCGATAGCTGACAGGCTTAATAAGACAACTGCGAGCATGATCGCCAGAATTTTCTTTTTCTCGTTCATATCATTTCTCCTTTTTATATATTTGTACGGAATAGGCATCAATCGGAATCGATAGCTGTCCCTGATATTCCGTTATTTCCTGATTGTAAAAAGTGATTCCGTCTTGGAGCGGTTCGGGCCGGCGGATCATCGAAGAAAATAATTCCCGATATTCAGCATCCCGATCCGGAACCGGAAGGATAATTTCCGAACAATTCTCACTGTTATTCATAAGAACAAACAGTGCTTCGTCCGATGTTTGCCGTATAAATCCATAAATATTTTTTTCGTCATCACAAAAGTTTGAGCGGAAGGTTCCTTTGCGTAGAGCGGGGTGAGCTTTCCGTAGTTCGATGAAACAACGATACCATTGGAACAAATCTCTATCCTGAGATTCCTGATCCCAAATCATACCCGCCCGGCACCCCGGATCATTTTCGCCCGACATTCCGATTTCATCCCCATAGTAAACGGCGGGTGAACCGCAGAATGTCATTTGGAAAGCTGCGGCGAGTTTCAATTTGTTTTTATTTTCTCCGGCTTCGGAAAGAAAGCGGGCGGTATCATGGCTGCCGATCAGGTTGTACATTACCGAATTGGTGAGGTCGTTGTATTTCGACAGCAGTTGATTGATCCGCCGGTCAAAATTAGTCGCACGGATCTTCCCCTTGGCGATCCAATCCAAAACGGCATTTCGAAAAAGGTAATTCATGGCGCTGTCCATTTGATCACCGTTACCGACCAACCGAAATGCATCTCCCCAGGTTTCACCGAGTAATAGAATATCAGGATATTTTTCTTTTAACACCATTCGGATAGTCTGAAGGGTGCTCATTTCCATTTCATCCGCTACATCCAATCTCCAACCGTCGATTCCCGTTTGTTCGATCCAATAAATCATCACCGAAAGAATAAAATTTCGCACATCCGGATGAGCGGTCCGCAACTTGGGCATATACGGATAATCACCGACGCATTCATAGTTTAATGGGTTGGAAGTAAGAGGAAAATCGGAGGGATAAAACCATTCCTTGTAGGATGAATTTTTTCCCCGATCCAGCAGATCGGAGAATTGCGGGAAGCTTCTGCCCACATGGTTAAACACCCCGTCCAAAATTATTTTTATTCCGTTCGAATGGGCTAATTTGACCAAATCTTGCAGGTCGGTTAACGTTCCGAAAGCCGGATCGACGGTGAAATAATCCGTTGTCGCATATTTATGATTGAATTCGGCTTTGAAAATCGGTGTCAAATAGATACATTCCGTTCCCAACTCTTTCAGGTAATCGAATTTTTCGATAATTCCACGCAAATCCCCGCCGAAATAATTATCCTGCTCAGGAAAACTGTTCCAATGAACCAAACGGGAGGATTCGGGGGCGTTCTGACTGCGATAAAATCGATCGGGAAATATTTGGTAATAGATGATGCCTTTTGCCCATTCGGGGACAGAGAACACGTCCGCGGTATTCACATACAAAAATTCGAAAAAACCATCCGCAGGCTTTTCGTCACTCAATCCGTTTTCGGATAAAAAGCGGATATCCCCCGCAAAATCGATCAACTTGAAATAGTATTTTATGTAATGCACCGGTTCCGGGAAAGAGATGACGGTCCGGAAATCGTCATGGACGGCGTCGCGATAAGCAACTTTCATGTCACTGAAGCGGACGGAAGCGGCGTCTGTTTGATTTCGCTTCCAAAAAATGACCCGGCATTCTCGAATGTCACTTCTGGCGGCTGCCAGGCGAATAAAAAGATCTTGCCTGGAAATAGGAAGAATAAATTCTCGGGTTGCCCGATAAAAAATAGCCGCTTGATTCATAATTTCCTGTCCGTCGATTCGCGTTGAAATAGTTTGGTTCCGACCAATATATGCTGAATATTTGTTTCGTTTTCGATTGTCTTTAATAATACAAAAGCTGCATGTTCGCCCAAAAGATAGGTGTCAACGTCAATGGAAGTCAGAGATGGTTCGGTATATTGTGCTAAAGGATAATTATCAAAAGTGACAATCCCGATTTCCTGCGGAATGGCCCGCCCCAATGATTTAACTGCTTTCAAAATTCCGAAAGCGATCGTATTGTCACTGCACAAAAACGCATCGGGCGGGTCCGTTTTTTGTAAAAAAGCTGCTGCGATCTGATAGGCTGCTTCCTGAGTTCCGTCCGATTCGATGATAAAGTCTTGTCGAGGTTCAATCCCCTGCTTTTCTAAAGCATCACGAAAGCCGGTTATTCTGTTTTTGGTAAAAATCTGCTGTTGGTTTTCTCCGACAAAAACGATGGACCGGTATCCTTTTTCCAACAAATGATTAACAGCGGATTCGCTGCCTTGCGCATTATTAATATCGACCCAATTAATCTCGTTCCGCATAAAAGGAGGTTCTCCGAGAACCACAAAAGGGAATTTTTGATTTAAGAGTTTTTTCAGTAATGATATGGTGATCAAAGAAGGTGGCAAAATGATTCCGTCGGCTTTTTTTTCGTAGATCAGTTGTTCGATCGGTGTCATCCCTTTGGATTGGTTGTGCGTGATGATCAGGTTATATCCGTTGGTCTGGGCAATCTGTTCGATTCCGAAAACGCTGTGAGTAAAATATTGGTTCGAGAAAGATTTTTTATCCTCGGCGTTAATAACCAACGCGAGCGCTCTGGAACTCCCATTAGCCAGATTCCTCGCAAGGCTGTTGGGGTGAAAATCCAGTTCTTCCATCACCGCAAAAATCTTATTACGCGTCTCATTTGAAATTACGGATTTTCCATTAATAACTCGAGAAACGGTGGAAGGTGAAACGCCGGCCTTTTTGGCTATATCGCGAATAGTAACTGTCATTGATCCTCAATGCAAACGGTTGTATGATTATTTTGCAGAATTTACTCATAAAGATTTGTTGCTTTTCTAAAATCTTTAATAAATAGTGCAACCGGTTGCATTAAAAATAATAGACAATCACCTGCCATTTGTCAATAGTGAGGAATGTCATATTCCGAACAGATCGGAAATCATATTAGGCAGTGAAATAAACCAAACCACCGTTCATCGAGGTTGTATGATACCAAAGAGATAAATCAAAGGATATTTTCTTTCCTTCATCGGAAGCGGTAGCCAGGATAGTATCCTCCGTAATATCCGCACCGGTGACGGTTATCCAATGCCAATTTTGCAGATGCGTCTCGTTTCCGCGGGAAAGAACCAAAAATCCCAGAGGACTGTCTGAAGATAACCCTTTGCTTACAAAATCAGCAAGCCCCTGCAGCTCATTCCGCCGGCCGTTGTTCTTTTCGCCTACCTCAAAAACATGGGGGGATAATGTGATCCCTTTTTCATTGGCGAACTGAATTACGCCGTCAACATATTTACTGATTTTATCCACACCCATCATGCCGGGCTTAATAAAGCGACTCATTTCTTGCATCTGACGGATAAAACTATGGCGGGTCAGATCATCCGCAATATAAAGGCTGCGAAGTTCGGGGCGGGTAAATGCATAATAAGCCATCAAGAGAGATGCGGAGGTTGGTCCGCATCCTGATTTTCGTAACCAACGATCGGGATACCAAACCTGATCCGGACCGAAAGTTGTTTCGGCGTAGGTTCCGTTTCTTATTTCAAGAAGTTGGGGATGGCTGATCTCGTATTGCATATTGACTAAAACTTTACCTTTTTCCCGAAAACTCAGGCGCTTTCTGTTTCATTTTCTTAGTAAGCAACCCGATATTATACAACAGATCACGCTCGATTTCGAAAATATTCGAAATATTAATGTATGGAAATAAGAAGAAGAATTACTAAAGAAATAGGATTAACTTAAAATCGGACACAAAAAGGCTGACAGATATTTTCAACCTTTCTGTATCCGTTTCATGATCAATTTACTCGAGGGGAAAATCCGCAGATAAAGAATATCGATTTCTCCCCGATGTTAATGTCCCCTTAATGGAATATAGGAGTAAAAATCTTCAGCTATGGATAACATTTCTTGATAAAGATCATATAATTTCGGATCATTATCATTACTGATACACTGAATATAAAATTCAACCGCGGCAATTTCATGATAAGCCCCCATAAAAATATGGTAGGCATAATCGCTTAATTCTTCGGGCTCCTGTGCCGCCATGATATATCCGCAGGTCACACCGACATCCCAGCGCAGATTGTCCCGGATGCTATGCCAGTTTTCAGAAATGGTCTGAATTTCTCCTGAATAAACCGAGTCCAAATCCTCTTTATAATTATCAAGAATAGAAAAGCATTGCTCAAGCTTCGCGTAATAATCATCATCGGATAATTCCGTTTCATTGTCGATCTGCCGGGAACCCGAAAAAGCACTTACGGGTGTAAAACACAGGATCATCAAAACGGAAACAAAACTAAAAATAATCATTTTTTTCATAATTTATTCCTTCTCTTCCTCAATATAGAAACGGTGAGCCATGATTTTCCTTGTATTCTTTGATGATTTCCACAGGATTCAATGATGACTCACCGTTTTGAAAAAAGATTTAATAATTAAAAGTGATTTGACGTTTATACGGCTATTTTGGAATGATCGAGTAATTATTTTGAGCTGCTTCGGCCATCTGTTGGTACAAACTATACAGCGTTGGGTCATTATTGTTATTAATGCTCAAAATATACAATTCAATCGCAACCAACTGGTAATAAGCTCCGTAGACGAGTTCGCTTTTGTAGTCTTTCAATTCCTCCGGTTCCATTATTGACATAATATACCCACAGGAAACCGCTGAATTCCAGCGGAGATTATTTCGGGTATCTTTCCATTTTTGGGTGAGGGTACTTATTTTTCCGGATGAAAAGGAATCTAAATCATCTTTGTACAAATCCAACAAGGCAAAGCATTGATTCAGACTATCATAATATAACTGGTTGTCATCGGACTGGGTTTCTACATCAGTTTCCTCCGTTTCGGTTTGAGCTGAGGCAGGATAGAAAGCCGTAAAGGCAAGTACCAAGGCAAAAAAGAAAATGAAAATCTTTTTCATATCTTTTCCTTTCTAATTGTTACCTATAAAAATAACAAAACCGCTCTTTTGATGAGTACAAAAACGGATTTTTGAATGTTAATCCGAAATCTGTCAGTCGATCAAAGGAACTTTTAAACTTTGAAAGGTTTCCATATGGAAGGAAAACTCCTTCCGAAATGATATGATTGGTATTTAACTTTTTCTGATTCGATAACCCTCCTTTTTTTATTTTATTAGCAGCGGAATATTCATCATTTGTGAAGTTGGTTATTTTTTATCTTTGTTCCCGAATTAATGATTAATCCGATTAACGACAAAGAGTAAATTTTTTTATCAATTCCGATTTTTGAGTCGATTCACTCAATAATGCGGATTTTTCGATAGCATGAAATAATTCAGTATTGATATTTATCTAATTGTACAAGATTATTGATTGACTGTATATAGGCAATATGGGATGTAATAGCCGTTGCTGCATTTTAAAAGTGCACATTTTCCGCTTTCCGTACAATGATTCAGAACATCGTAAGACTCCCAGGAAAGATTTTCGACAAATTGAGGAATGAGCAAATAACGGATATGACTTTGTGAGAGTTTTTGTTCGAAGGTGACGGAATCTTTAAAATCGACTTTTTCGCAGCAATTTCCGTATCCGGGGAGAAAATAGGCCGGATAATTGGTCAGAATATCGGCGGTTTCATGCGTTTCACCCAGCATTCCATATAATAATTCCTGATTTAATCCGGCTCCGAACAAATTCTTTTTTTGATTATCCTGGTCTTGACGTAATTTTTCATCGGAGAAGAGGTTGATGATGGCGATGATTCCGATTACGGTGATGAGAAGGAAAGGAATCCCCACCGCAATCTTTCCGGCGCCCCATCTCTCCGCAAGGATCAGCATTTTTTGAATGAAACCGTCAACTGTAAGACCGCAAAGAATCGCCAAAGGCGGTAAGGCTACCGCTAGATTTCGCGTATCATAAGTAAAAAACATAGCCCAAAGGATGACGATCGGCCAGGATACCAAGAAAAACGGAAGCCGATATTTTTTCGGAACAAATGGAAGCCCGATCAAACTGATCCCAAAAACATAGAAGTACTTGCCAAGCGATTGTCGGATTAAATAAAATTTATGCGACCATTCATACCGTTGATTAAATTGAACAATCCCTTGATCAACAATCCGGGCATCGGTATCAGGATTCATCATCCATTGAATGAGTCCGCCGAAATACCAAGGGAGAACAATCCCGGCACAAACAACTATCCATCCGATCTTCTGTTTTTGCGGAATTTGCTGTTCGGCAGCTTTCAGCCATCGATGAATGAAAATGGGTACTACAATCAGCGCAATGAGTCCGGATTGTTTGGTTACGGCTGCTTCGGAAGCAAAGACCAATCCGAGAACGAGGCTTTGTTGCTGATCTTTTACGGATCGATCGCTGCCTTTTAAGATTGCATAAAGGGACAGAAGAACCATGCTGGCTGCGGGTACATCCATATAGCCATTAAATATCTGATCTCCCATCAATTTTTTCATCATATATCGTGCGATAATCGCAGCGAAGAAAAAGCCGGTTTCTTTCTTTTGGAAACCCAGATCAAAAAGCATCAGGAAAATCCACAGAAAGAATAAAGGCGGAATGAGTGTGTTAAAGAATTGAACCGGGTTGTCGCCCTGCAGCACATAACTTATTGACCAATTGGCTGCGACAAGTTGCGGATAGGATCCGCGAAAAGCCGGAATTTGGTTGGTTGCCCATGTTTCCGCAAATGCATTCCACGAGAAAAGAGTATCCCATCCGCTGAAAATCGTTCCGAGATTCAAGCGCCAGACATGGATCCCCCATAAAACGGCGGAGACGGAACCGAGACCGCTTAATACCCACAGTGCATTTTGTATAATTTCTTCGCTGTTATGGAAAGGTTGGGAAAAAGCTGTTGTTAAAGGCTGCAGCTCCTGTTTTATGGTTTTTTCAGCCTTCAAAAGAATCTCTTTCAGCGGGGTTCGGAATGATCGCCGAAAAAGAAACAACAAGGCAAAGATTTCAAAAGCGATCAAGAGCGATAGAACCGGTCGGGTATAAATTCTTAAAGCAGCAAGCAGAAAAATGACCAAATAGTTGGTAACCAGACTTAAAGGGAACAAATAGAGAAAACGTTCAATTAATCCTCCGCGAATTTTAAAAACCTTCGAGAGAATTACTCCCGGTACCAAAATGCATTGAAGCAGTCCGATGACTCCGGAAAAAATTAACATGAACTATTCCCTGTTTAAGGTATAAATAACGCCGTCATCCGTATCCGCAACCACTTTCAAATTTTGAAACAAGACATCGATCCTTTTTTGAGTATCTGGACCGTAAATATCTCTCATCTGATCTTCAAAAGTATCGAATACGACCAGGAATGCTTCGCCCCGTTGAAAAGCGGATCTGCCTGCGTCGATGTCTTGAGGATTCGGGCTTTCATATGCATAAAAATTCTCATCCGGTCGATTGACATAAACTTCATGCATCGGCCAGGTTATTCGGTTTAACAAAAACAGCAGCGCTGTTTCTTCATTGGTGACAATCGATTGTTCGGGCGGAATGTGGTCACGAATATAAGCCACTGTTTCAGATTCTCTCCACTTGACCGAATTGTAACCTAATCCGTCGATCGCATTCTGGCGGGCGATACGAATCGATCGCAATCCATAAGTCGCAGCCAAACCGATCAGACAGAAAGTGATAATGGTTTTCAATCCGGAAGAGTTTTGCCGGTGGCGCAATAATTTTGCATAAGCCGAACCGATCAAGCAAAGAAAGCTAAAATGTGCCGGTGAAAGCATTCGCGATCCGATCGTAATCGGCGGATAAGTGGTGACGGAGGTCAGCAGAATAACAAAAAGATAAATATAAAAAAATGAACAAAATATCATCGACAAGTTATTGAGAATTCGGTCGTTTTGATCAGCGGTAACCCGATGCGGAATGCCGGTGCAGATGAAGAACGGAAGAACAAGCAGCAGATAATAGACCATAGAGTTACCCCAAGCGGGGATGGATGGTGAATGGATGATTGAATCCGGAAAAAGCCATTGTAAAAAGACCGGCTGCAGCTGACTATTAAAACGCCTGATTTCCTCCCACAAATTTACATTTTCCAAGATACTGCGGGATGCCACCGTCGAAGTCATTCGGATATCATAAATCAGCCAAATCAGCATTGGAAGAAAAGCGATCAAACCATAAACAACGGCTTCGCTCAAACGAATGCGAAATTGTTTTTTCTGAGCAAACAACAAAATCAAACAAGCGCAGATCAAACAAGCTGCCATACTGTAACGGGTCAGAAAAGAAAGGCCGCAGCTGACTGCGCTGATGAACAGCCGGTTACGCTGTCCCGTTGATAGATATTGTGCCAACGTAAGGAATCCGATTACCATCAATGCGATGCTCAAAGGTTCGGACATAGCCCAGGAATAAACCGGTATCAAAATCGGTGAAGCTGCCAACAAAGTGCCCGTCAGAAGTCCGGCAATCCATTTTTCGGCGCATTGTAAAACTGTTTTGGCAACCACGAAAACGGTGACGGCAAACAGAATCATATTGAATGGCCCGGCAAAGACGGCCGGATCGAAACCAAGCCAACCGAAAAATGCCAACAAAAGCGGATAGAAAGGAGGAAAATATGGAAGAAGCCTGAATTCTCCCGCCGGATTGATCAGCCCCAATCCTTTTCCGGCTAACAGATTTCGGGCGGCAGTGATGTAAATCGTGGCATCGCCTCCCACTCCCGGTCCCCGGCGCATGCTTATCGCCAGTAAATAGCATCCGAGAACGGCGGGCAAAACAGCCGATCCCCATATCGCTTTTTGATTATTTATTTTCATCATCTTCTTTAAAACCATACACCGACAGATTATCAAAGGTAGCCAATTCAACCAAACCGTTTTCCCGGCATTGATTTTTCAGTTCTTCAAGTGTCTGCCAGCGAGCGGTCGGCTTTTGCCCGATCAGAGAATCCAGCGCTTCTAAATCGAACAGGAAGAAATCCACTTTCAATTCCCGAGCTTTTTCGAGGCTTTCCGTGCTCGGGAAAGTATCCATGATCTCTTTAATGCTCCGGTATTGCGATGGGGGAAAGGCATTGAAGAATCCGCCGATAAACGGTTTGTTATTATATAAAGTATAGTATGTGGCAGCCTGGTCATCATTCAATTCAAAGGGAATGTTCATGACCGAACCGCTTTCGGGGCGTTCCGATAACCAGAGATCGACCGGACGCGGTTTAATTTCGGAAAACCGGTCAATCGGTCTGGGGGCGAAATCCAGGATAATCAGCGTGATTAATAGAACCGAGATGAAGATGGATCGGCTTCCGGTTCTTTCGATAAGAGCTTTCGCGCCCAAACCCGCTCCGCAAGCAATAAGAACCAATGCAAACAGTCCGAAGCGCATTAATGCGCGCATTTTTCCGAAGAATGGAAAATATTTATATAGAATCAATCCCGGCAGATAAATTCTGGCAGATTCTTTTTGCAGTATATTTTGCAAAAATCGGGGCAAAGAAACGGTGACAGGTTGTTCATTCCAATGTAAATCGGTTCCCATAGCTAAAATTATCGCGCAAACAATCCCGATTGTCAGGGCTGACCAAATCCAATTTTGTTCTTTTTTCTTTCGAACCATTCCGTAAAAATAAAGAATCAATGAAATGATTCCCGCGTACAATGTGGCTTCAATCCATAAATCACGGCGGAAATGGTTGCCGACCCATTTTCCGAAAATGAAATGGGTTGTGGCGGGCAATAAGAAATCGGTCGGACTTGCCGAATACATACTGGCGCTGCCCCAATCTCGATTAGGCATCCCTCCGGAGCTTGCCAAGGTCAAAAACGGCAACTCGGCAAGGATCAAAAGCGACACAGCGATTAATAGGAAAAGTCCAAAGGTTTTCCAAAAAGCCATATCTTTTAATTGAGAAATTCGGTTCGGAAGGATGAGCAAAATCCCTTGTATGGCGGCGACGAAAATCAACATAAATACATAGTATTGAGAGCAGAATGCGGTCAATCCCAACCCCAGAGCTGCCAATATTGCGGATTTCTTGCGAAATTCCCCGGTATCCGGTCGCAGCATATCAAACCAGCCCCAGAAGAAAAGCGGGATCCATTGGATTCCGCAGAGGTTCAAATGACCGGCTAAAAAATGGGAATGCCAATAAGGTAAACAGGCAAAGACGGTACCTCCGACCCAGCCTGCCGATGCAGATCCGCTCAAATGCCTGACCCAACTGAACATCATTGTTCCGGCAAGGATGAAACTAAGCAGCATCGCCATGTTATAGCCGAAAGTTTCGCCGCCGATTAAACTGAAGGGTAATGCCAAAGCCAATTGCGCCGGAGCCATCTCGGTTCGTGCCAGATTCCAACCCTCCGGATAATTTAAGAACCAGACATCCAAGGGATTGGCATGGATCTGAAAAAGCGCTTTTTTGACCCAACCGATCATCCAAATAAAATAAATATTATCGCCGATGTCCCCGGCTATTTCATGGGTCAGGTGAGTTACCAGCGGCCAGGTAAAAATTACAGACAGGAGCACGAACCACAAAATAATAAAAAAAAGAGTTCGTTTTCTGAAAAAACTAACCAAGATTTTGTTCCTTCTTAAAATCGATGATCCGTTTTTCATTCCAGGAACGCTTCACCGCGTTGATCAATTGTTCCGTAATTAACCCGTCTTGAAGCGTACAAGAGGGTTCGACCTCTCGTTTTGTAACCGCAATAAAATGTTTCATCTCTTCGAGAAACAATTGATTGCGTTCAAACGGTTCGGCGGGAGGGATAATAACCGATTCCGGATAGACTGCGTTTTGCAACGTCACGCATGCGTCGGAATTGTTCCAATGTAAAACCCCTTGCGTACCGGTAATTTCCAGGTCATTGCGCACAAATCGACGAAAGTAATCCAAATGAATCGATCCGACCAAATTATTTTCCATTTTCACGCCGACTTCGGCGACATCATCAACGGAAAGTTCCAAATCACTGATTTTGCCGTTATAGCCCCAGATGAAATCCACTTCACCGAAAAGCCAACGAACATAGTCGAAAGGATGGCAGAGGGTCAAAGCCACACCACCGCCTAAATCTTTTCGTGCACTGTAACTTTTTCGATAATCTTCCCACGGATGCCAATCCGGCAAGTATTCGCTCCAACAGGCTTGAAAAGAAAGCGGTCGCCCGATTGCACCGGTCTGCATCAATTCCTTTATCTTGATTAAGCCGGGATGAAAGCGAAATTGAAAACCCATCAATAATTTCCCGTTACCGGCTTTAAGAGCGGACTCCAATTCGCCTATTTTTTCGATTTGATCGGTAATCGGTTTTTCCATCAGGATGGAACAGCCGGCTTTTGCCGCGGGAATGGCGACATCCAGATGAAAAGCGGTCGGATTGGCGATAATTACGCCGTCCGGATGATGAGCCATCGCTTTGTTTATTTCTGTTTCAACCGGAATATCCCCGATTTCATCGGTCGGTAAGGTGCTGTGATTTGACCGCAGCAGCACCAGATCATTTTGTCCGCATGCACGAAGGTTTCTCAAATGCCTTCGCCCGATCGAACCGAATCCCGCAATTAAAAACCGCATATTTCATCCCTTCTTTACCGCTGCGTTAGATTTGTTGCATTTATTTTAGCAGAAACCATTCCTATTTTGATTTCGATTCGCCGGTATACCGGTACGAACGATCTCCGTTTTGTACCAGAATCAGATCCGCGACTGTGGTGGCACCTTGTGAATGGCCCACCATCCAGATTTCGGAATTATCGGGGAAATAAGCGGGAACAATTTCGGTTCGAAGCTCGATCGTCCCGAAACCGCCGGGAGAAAGGGTCAGAAAAATGAGCCGGCCATAATCGGAAACTCCGTATCCCTGTTTTGCGCTTTCCGGTTCACCCTCTCCCGCGGCATAATATCGCGGGTAAATCGCAATGGCTTTCATAACAACAGCGTCAGCAGTATCGTAGTCATTCGGATCGACTTCGAGTTTTGAAAGCACAGCTTCCCGGGATGCCGGTTCGAATCTCATTGGAATGATTCTTTCGGAAAGAGGAAGCGATAAACCGATCGCTAAAAAAATCCCGAGATATAAACCGAGTTTTCGCTTTGAATGAAGTTTGGCGGGCTGAACGAATTGGGCAGCTTCCCGTTCGGTTTCTTCGTTGGATGTCTGCGGCGGAGTAAAACCGCTCAGTCGAAATGATCGATATAGCCATTCGGCTATTCCGATTCCGCCGTATAAAAAGATGATCCAGTCAACGGGGATCAGATATCTTCCCGCAGAATAACGTCCGACGGCTGTGCTGAGATTAAATAACAGGATCACCGCCAACGGTACCAATCCTTCGCGCATATGACCTTCCATGGAAGCTGAGATACCGAATGCGAGCAGTGCATAGGATAATGCCAAAAAGATCAGGTTATAGATCGATAATTGATCATTGTTTATTTCTTCCCAAAAAGGTGTCGTCGGCTTGATTAATTCCATCGGGCGGCTTAATCGATCCCGTAACGGGAATAATCGCAAATTGCAGATTTCGTTATTGACAAAATGCGCGGTTATGAAAGTTGCTATTTCTTTGGGATATTGTTTGACAGACGTCAGAATTGAACGGGTCAGTTTTTCGGAATATTCCCCTTCGTTCATCCCTTCATCGTTTGTCAGATCCGTTCCTCCTATATTGTAGCTGATCGCCATCTCGGCGGTTTGGGTAGCCGGGTGATCAAAAACAAATTTACCGGTTATTTGTTTATTGCGAATGAGCCATGGGAATAGGCAACAACAGAGGGCCGTGGTAAAAAGAATGAATTGTGAGAGACGCCGGCTAAATTGCTTTCGGGTCCGGATAAACAAAAAGGCCAGAGGGACGAAAATCAATGAAAGACTCTGAGTACGAATCAGCGTCATCATTCCCAAAGCTCCTCCGGTTAATACCGCATAAACATTTTTACGATAATTGTCTTCGCGTTGAGCTTTCAGCCACCGTATCAGCATCAATACGAAGAACGCAGCAGCCAATGCGGTCGGTAAATCAGCAAAAAAGTACTTCGTAGTGGAGACGTTATGCGCAAAAGGTGCGCTGAGGATGGAGTTGGTTTCCCGTAAAATACACAGCAAAGCTGCCGCCAATCCGGCTCCGATACTGTGCAGTTCTTTGCCGATCAGATAAATCAAAGCGGGCAATATCCCCAATACAAGGGTCTGTAAAAGAATCACCGAGTCATACTGATTTCCGATCAGCAGATGAAAAACGGCTAACAATACAATATATAAAGGCCGGGGAGGAATATCTCGGCCTTTAAAACCCATCCCCGCAGCCAAACTGCGAGCATAATGTCCGTAAAAGGAGCCGTCCGAAAAAGGATAAACTTCGAAATTCGGCGCTCTGCCGGGCGGAGAGAAAAAACCGTGTTGATTTGGAATTGCCAGCCAAATCCCGACCGCAACCGCCCAAACAATGAACGGCATGGCCTTGATCACAACGGGAGCGGCTTTGCCTATTTGTTTCATTTCAAGAATTATCCACAGAAGACAAAGCAAGAATGCCAAAATCAGATGCCATTCAAGCAAAGGGACGGTCGGCTTCCCAAAAAAAGCATTATCCTTGACTAAGCCGATCCGGGTAACGGCGATTCCGACCGCAGCGACGATGCCGATTCCCATCAGAATCAGGAAGGTTTTTCTTTGATGACTTTTTTGTCGGAAAACTTCCCGAAAATCATTTGAAATTCGATAAAGAAAATATAAAATCGCTTGGATTGCAATGAATCCCAGCCAACAAACCGGAGGGAACAAGCGCCTGTAAACCACGAACCAAGAATAATCTTCACTTGTTCGGTACAGCAACCACAGAGATCGCAGTAAAGCCGTTCCCGACAGAAGAATTCCCTGGCTTAAAAGTAATGCGAACAAACGAAAAGTTTTCTTGGCGCTTAAACGAATCCAAAAATTCAGCACATTTTTTGAAACCAGAGGGATTCCGAAAAAACAGGCCAGCAACAGAACCGCCGAGAGCAAAGCGAGTCGAACGCGACTGAACGCGAAAAGACTGCCCTCTCCGCTTCCTCCGGGAAGAAACAATAAATACAGGAAGCACAGGATCCCTTCCGCGGAGGATAGCATGAAAAAATGTTCGGTTGCTTTTACATCCTTGTTCATTATTGAAATTTATCCGAATGAATGATCAATTCTCGATTTTGTTATCTGAAGAAATGGATGCTTGATTTCCCGACGCAGAAATAGCGATCGGTTTTTCCAGCCCTTGATTTAAACTTCCGCGCCGATATCCCGCTAAGTCCAATGTGGTATGCAAAAATCCGATTTCGTTGAAGATTCTGACAATCTGTTCCCGATGATCCGCAATGATTTTCATATCTCTTTCCGGTACTTCAATTGCGGCAGCGGAATCGTAAAGCCGTACGCGGCATTCTCGAATCCCGAGAGATTTTAAATAATTTTCGCCTTTTCCGATTTTTATGAGATCTTTCGGATCGATTCGTCGACCGTATGGAATACGAGTTGCCAGACAGGGAGTGGAAGGTTGATCCCATGTGTTCAGTTGAAAAGTTTTCGATATCTCCCGAATCTCCAATTTAGTCATCCCGGCTTCGACAAACGGACTGCGAACGCCGCATTCTTTTATCGCTTCTCGACCCGGACGGTAATCACCCAGATCATCGATGTTCTGTCCTTCGATTACAAATGCAAAATTCCGTTCCTTTGCGATACGGATCATTTCCGTAAGAATTTGGCGCTTGCAGTAATAGCAGCGATTCGACGGATTGGACGCGATCGATTCGACTTTCAACAGATTCTGTTTAACGATTTCGTGAGGGATTTGATGTTTTTTCGCAAACGCTTCGGCAGTATCGATGGTGTCCGGCGGATCCAATTCCGATGAGACGGTGATCGCCAGACTTCGATCTCCCAAGGTCTCATGGGCGAGATAAGCCAAAAGGCTGCTGTCCACACCCCCTGAAAAAGCAACAATAACCGATCCCATTTCCCGCAGGATTTCTTGCAATTTATCCAATTTTGACTGTATTTCAGAAGCCAATTCCGATTTCTCAGTCATCTTGCAAGTCCTTTTGAACTCTGAGATGATTGATTTTGGAAGCCAGACAAGCCGCACCGTATCCGTTATCGATATTCACAACCCCGACACCGTTGGCACAGCTGTTTAACATCGAAAGCAAAGCAGCTAAGCCGTGAAAATTGGAACCGTAGCCGACGCTGGTAGGAATGGCAATTACCGGACATTGAACCAACCCGCCGACGACGCTGGCGAGCGCTCCTTCCATTCCGGCGACAACGATGATGACTTTTGCTTTTCGGAGATCCGGGAGACGGTTAAAGAGACGATGAATACCTGAAACGCCGACATCGTATATGCGCTCGACTCGGTTTCCCATCAGTTCCGCTGTCAGAGCGGCTTCTTCGGCAACTGGAATATCACCGGTGCCGGCGGTAACTACTGTGATCCCTTCCAATAATTCTTGCTTCTCCTTCGTATATAGAATTCGAGCAGTGGGATCATAGGTGGCATATGGCAGGCGTTCTCGAATATGTTCATAAACTTCCGGACTGATCCGCGAAGCCAATACATTCGGATTTTTATCATGTAATCTTTCAAATATTTCAACGATCTGTTCTTCCGTTTTCCCCGGTCCGAAGATTACCTCCGGAAATCCGGTGCGGATTTCCCGCTGATGATCGATTACGGCAAAATTCCCTACCGATTCCTGCGGAAATTCGCCCAACGCTTTTATCCCTTCCGAGACAGATATCGCACCGCTTGCAACGGCTTCCATAATCTGTCGAATTTGTTGATCATTCATAAAAATTCTCCGAGCCGACATTTAGTTTCTACCGTTTAATTCTATTCGATAATCCGTCAGGCGGGATATATGGGATTCAAAAGATTTCCGCAAAAGTCGATTCGGATCATTATTTTTTGATCGAAAAGAGTCGGGATCTTTTATTTTGGTAATTTCGCGGGTGAAGCGGATAGTCCATCTTATTTTATAGTTGCGATATACTAAAAGCGTAGATATATTTTATTGAATAAGGCGCGGCGATGATTCGGAAAAATTTTTTTTGTTACCTTCTGATCCCTCTTAGTGTGACAGCCTGTGTTCAGCACCTGCCACGGGAAATTGTTACCTCTACGGTGCCAAACGAGACTTCCGTTGCCCAAACCACAGCGGATACCGCAGAAACTCCGGTTACGGCTGAGGAATATGCTCTTCCGGAAGGCACTCTCGTGTGGACGGATGCATCGATGACCCGCACGTTGCCGGCGGGAGAAACTTATGCCGATCCTTGGGATTATTGCCAGGCGGTTGGAACGATTGATACACCCGGACCCGAATACACGGGAACGAATCCCCCGGAAGTCATAAAAAAAGAAGTATTACGCGCCCTGGCTATTTCCGAATCGGATGGCACGGCTCATAATGTGGTATGGCGTTGTGTGGATGGGCAAGTGTTTGGCTGCGACAGTTCGATGTACTCGACTTGCCTGACTCCGATGAATCTAAGCACGACCCCGCCGGAAGCGGCTGTCAACGAATGTGCCAAGGCTGAAATGGATAATATAACATTGCCGGGTGCGGTCGTCGGGAACGACACTCCTTACGAATGGACCTGCCAAGGCGGAAAGCCCGTTATTACCGGTCAGGGGGTGACCGTGGATGAACAGGGATATAACGCACTGATTTGGTATCCGGTACCGAGACAATAAACCTTAGCGGAGTTTTTTTTATGAATGCGGTTGACATTATTATTAAAAAAAGAGATTCCAAAGCATTAACCGATGAGGAAATTCGATTTTTTATTGACGGTTATACCGAAGGGAAAATTCCCGATTATCAAGCGGCAGCTTGGGCGATGGCGGTTTTGTGCCGCGGGATGACCGCTCGGGAGACGACGGCCCTAACCAGAGCGATGGCGGAATCCGGCGAGATGGTATCTCTCAAGGGCATTGCGGATATCGCGGTTGATAAACATTCGACCGGAGGAGTGGGCGATAAAACGACGCTGATCGTTCAACCCATTGTTACGGCTTGCGGTTTGCCGGTGGCAAAGATGTCTGGACGGGGATTAGGATTCAGCGGAGGCACTATTGACAAATTCGAGTCTATTCCCGGAATGCGACTGAATTTATCGAAAGAGGAATTCTTAAACCAACTGAAACAATATGGTACGGTTCTTTCCGGACAATCGGCGGATCTCGCTCCGGCTGACGGAAAGCTATATGCGCTCCGAGACGTCACCGGAACCGTTCCGTCTATCCCCTTGATTGCTTCATCCATTATGAGCAAGAAAATCGCCGCCGGAACCCCGCTTATTTTGTTGGATGTCAAAGTCGGGAACGGCGCTTTTATGGAAACACTTGAAAAAGCGGAGAAACTGGCAAGATTAATGGTGTCCATCGGGAAGAAGTTCGGGAGAAGCGTGAAAGCCGAATTGACCGATATGAACCAACCGTTGGGTTACGCCGTCGGGAATGCGTTGGAAGTACAGGAAGCCGTGCGTATGTTACGCGGAGAAAAATCCGCTCCGGATTTATATGAGCATTGCATCGAATCTTCCGCGTTGATGATTAAAATGGGTAGGAAAGCGAAATCTGTTGATGAAGCGCGTCATATGGCAGAAGATGCGATCCATACCGGAAAAGCTTTGGAGAGTCTAAAGCTGTTGGTTCGTCTCCAGGGCGGGGATGTTTCTTATATCGATGATCTCGCTAAATTCCCGAAGGCGCCCATTATTCGAGATTTATATGCCCGATCGGATGGTTGGCTTTCGGAAATCAATGCCCGCATGGTTGGTGAAGCATCCGTTTTGTTGGGCGCCGGTCGGGTTACCAAAGCGGATCGAATCGATCATCGAGTCGGGATTATCGTCCACCATAAAGTCGGCGATCCGATCAAAAAAGGCATGCCGCTTTTTACGGTTCATGCCAACAATGAGGAAAAGCTGAATCAAGCCGCTGAATTATTAAACAATGCCTGTAAGTACAGTGAAAGCGAAGTCGAAAAACTGCCACAATTTTACGGACTGATCGAATAGCGGAAGCCTACGGTTTTTCGGTTGAAATTTTTTCCTCGGGGGTCTGCGTAACGGCGGGTGTTAAAGTGATTTCATCACCCGGCATACGTTGATAAGGAAGGGTCGGGCATTTGATTTTAAGGTATGGGTTTGCCCGGATCACTTCGATTGCCGGCATATTTATATCTGAAAGGGAAACGAAATCCGGTGAATCCGGCAAGCGGACTCGAATCCATCCGGTGTTGCGATTTTTACTCGGATAAAAGATTAATGCCCAGATTTCGCCTTTGTTGAAATCGGGTTCACAATACCGAATCACATTCACCTTGGTTCCCGGTTCCAAATATCCGTCGCTGATCATAACTGACATGCCGGAAGGAAGTTCATAAACCCCGACACGGTTATTATTGATCAAACCTGTTAACCCAACCGGTGTAGGCGTAAACGTGAAAGTGGCTGTGGGCGTCATCGTCAGAGTCGGTGCCGCGGTTAATGTAGGTGACGGTGTAACGGTGTTTGTCAGAGTCAACGTCGGAGTTTCGGATAAAGTCGGCGTCAGGGAAAGAGTCGGCGAAGGTGTCAACAGTGGAATCAATTTTGGCGAAGCCATATAAAGTGCGCCCAGAATTAAGATAACGGAAATCAATCCTCCGACCAGCCGATGTTTTCTACTTGCTTTTTTCTTTCGCGTGTCTTTATAACGTTGTAAGGACTCGGCTTCCCGCGGAAGAAGATCCATTCGTTCCAATTCGCGGATGGTATTTTTAATTGTCTGTCCCCGCTCACTCCGTTTTTGTCTTGATTTCTTCGGGCTTTCATTTAATTGGGTCAATAATTGATGAGCTTGCGTTCGTTGCTCAAGCCATTTGTTCCGTGCGGCAAAACCCGGCTGAATTCCGATCAATTCCGCGGGAATTTGCTCGAAGAAATCTCTTGCGTTTTTTCGAATTGCGTAAATGGCATCCAGACTGATTTCCGATCCGCGAATGCCATATCCGCGGATCGTGTTATCGGACGATTCAACCCAATTCAACAAACCTAACAAATAATTAATTTGCTTGATATAAGGATTTTTTTCGGGATCGACTTTGATTTCTTTTTCCAAAATTGTTTTATATTGATTTAATTCATTCGAAAGTTCGGAAATCAATGCGGGATCGGATGTTTTAGGGTCCAATATGCGATTGACTTTTTCAATGACCTCCCCATTTCCTGACGAATCTTTCGTGAAACGGCTTTGGATCAGGTGATATTTTTCGCTGAGATCACGGATTTCATTTTCGGCATTTTCTTTTTGAATCTTAAGCCAATCCGGCCATTTATCTTGCTCTCCGGTTTGGAAGGAGTTTAGGATTCGTTCCGCGGATCGAAAATCTCCCTGTCTTACGAAGGAATTTGCCTGTTCGATCATGCCTGAAAGTGCGCGAAAAGCGTTGTTGATCTCATCGAGCCTCAGTTTCAATTCAAGGATTTGCTGGCTGCGATTTTCGACCCAAATCCGCGATTCCATTTGTTTCAGGATGTCGGCTGCCCGGTTTAAGCCTTGCGGCCCTAAAATCAGGCTGTTATTGAATTGAATCTGCAAGTCATTAAAATCGACCTTCTCTTGATTGATTATTCTTTCGATTCGGTTTTGTGCAGCCGCGATTTTTGCCCAAGTTTTTTTATCCGCGATTTGACGTTTTCCCGATTGATTGATTTTTTCAGAAAGATAACGAATCTCTTCCGCTTGTTCTTCTGTCAACTTGCCGGACTCACCGATATCGCCGGAAAGGAAGTCATCTATTTCTTCCAATAAAGCCCGGTCGGCTTGTTGGCGGCTGATAATCATCTTCTGGAATTGTGCGGCTTCCAATGTGTAGAAGAAATCCAACGATTTGGTAATCGCTTCTTCCGCATCCTGATAATTTCCGTCGGCAAACGCATCTTTGGCATTCCGAAGATAAAATTCGGATTGCGAAATACGGTAGAGTTGTTCGAGCCGATCCGCCGCTTGTTGAATTTGCGGATTTTTACGGTCTTCGGCGGTTATGTTTTTCGCAATATAATCGACCCCGGCCGTATACGCTTTATCGTTTTGAAAATTGTGCAACGAGTTCAGAATGAAATTTACCCGTTGACCTTCGATATATTTATTATTGAAATCGACCCTGAATTGACTGACCTCTTCAAAAAGATTGGCATCGCCGGAATCTTCCGCGAATTTTTCCGCTTTTGCCAGATAATGGGGAATATTGGATTGATTGTTGTCGGATTTGGCACAGAAAAACCAAAATTCTGCCAAAATTTTCTTTACCGGCTTTAATTCGATACTTTCACTGTTCTCGAACGATTCAGCGGTTTTCAGGCTTTCGATGGTGATTAAACCATGGTCCATCGCTGCTTTCAGCGATTCAAAATCCGTTCTTTTTGACTCGATCAGTTGAAGCTGTCGGATCCCGGATTCTTTTCGTTCGATTAAGCTTTGCGGTTCTTTAACCGCATTTTGAGAATAGACGGATTCGATTTCCCGAAAGATGTCTTCATATTCCCGAACCGAATCTCTGTCGCTTGAAATAGGGTTAAGCGCATTTTGTAAAATTTCATCCGCTTTTTTCAGCAAATTTTCGACTTGGTTGTTTGCATCTTCCAGTTGATTGATACTTGTTTGGCGATTCCGTAAGGTCCTCTTTTCATCCGTATCCAAATTGAGGGAATTAAGCTGATCCAGTTTCTCTTTTGCCACTGTCGGATCGCCTTTGTTGATTGCACGATCGATTTCCGCGAGTCCTTTTTCGAATACATAACTTTTAACGGAATCATATCGTTTATGTAATTCATCACGGAATTGAGCGAGTCCGGGAGTATGAGAGTCTCGGGCAAAATAATCGTCAATCTGATTAACCCAGGACAGTAATTTATTCAACGTGATATTGTCATCCGCGTTATATTCGTCACGAATGATTCGGTATTTCTCGGCGATTTCATTTCGAACGGATAAAGCATCGGCATATCGTTCTTCCAACGAAAGGATTTTATCCAACGTCTCGGTCGGAAGACTGACTTCGCCGAGATAATCGCCCTCGTCATATTCGGCGGCCGGTTTTCCAGTTTCCTTTGCCAAACGGATATTAATTTCGGCGGAGCTTAATTCTCCCGCATCCAGTGCCTTTTCCGCCAGCCGGCAATAGGAATTTGCCCGTTTTGCCACTTCATCATGAATATCGGTTTGAATCTTTTGATTCTTTTCCCGTAATTCATTGATCCGAGAATTGATCTGAATTGCCCGCTCGCTGTCGGGAGGTTCCTGTTGCAGTTCGCTTGTAAGCAGAATCATTAACCGGGCATTGTTGTTGTATAGTACCCGCAGATTCTTACTTTCGGCATCTTCAAGAGAACGGATGGATTGCTCAAGACGGAGCGTTTCGGCCGGGATTCCGTCAGGGCGCAATCGGTTTTTCCAACTTTCTCCTTCCGCCCGCGTAATCATTTTAAGTAAATCTTCCCGATCGTGATCCGCATCGAAAAGCGCAATCCCGTATGACTCCAAACCGAGTGAAGAATATTCATTAATCAGGGACATTGCCTTTTGATAAGAAGCGATGCCTCCTTTTTCTCGGAGTGCGCTGACTTCGGTTTGAAGATAAAGCCCACGCTCGAGCTTTTCCTGCAATTCGGAAGTTTTCAATATTTTTTCACGCAGCTCGGGAACCCGATCCCAATCCGGATATATCTGTTTGGCGGTTTCAAGCGCTTCGGCAGCTTTGGCGCTGTTGAATTCGATGACGATGGCATTATAAGCTTCGTCAACTCTTTCGAATGCCTGCTTCCGAGCGATAACGTCCCGGACGGTGTTCAATTTGGCGAGTAATGATTCATATCCCGGATAGGTAATGCGAATATCTTCCGGAATTTGATCGACGGCATATTGGGCGGCGTCCGGGTCTTCTTCAACAATGGATTCAGCTTCATGGAAATTGTCCAGATATCCCTGGTAGCGTTCATTCAATCCCCGCAATTCGAAGATATCTTTAACGGACAGTTCCGACTGATTTGCTTCGAGTAAATCAGTCGCTTCCTCTAACTTCCAGTTGAGGATCAATTGCATAATTTGGGTTGAGAGGATATTTTCCGCCATTCTTCGCTTTTACAGGTGCAATACGATGTTATTTGATCGATGTCTCGATTTTTTCACGGGGAATCCAAACGGAAATAGTCCCGTTACAGAATGAGTCCGCCGTCGCACCGCAGTTTGTGGCAGGCGAGGTCAAAACAATTTCGGTCTGCGATATAAAAACACGCGGTGTGCTGGACGGGGTTTCCGAATATTGACGAATGTTTGTTTCGCGTGCCACATTTTGCATGGTGCTGGCGGATATTTGGCTTTTTCCGATATTAAACGGGATTTCCAGATTGACCATTTTATCCGTATATCCGATCAGTTTCCCGGGAACATTTTGAACATAGTTGACGACCACTCCCAGCTTTTTCTCCGGAGTCATTAATTCATCCCCGTAAAGATCGACATTCCCGTCAAGATTAAACACAACATCCTTGCCGATTAAAGATTTCAAATGTAAATCGGCCGGGCTTAACAATGCATCTTCCGTCAATTGAGCGGCGGGAACAGCCTCGGTATCGGTAATCAAAGGAGCGACTGCGATCGGCATTTCTGTAGGCGTGATTTCTATGGTGGCAGTGGGCAGCGGCGGTTGAGTCGGAATCGGTGTCGCTTGTTCGGCGGCGATATAGGTCTTTTGGAAGTTGGACAAATTCGCTTCCAATCGGGCAACATTTCGATCCAAATTGAAATTTTTTATCAAGACCACTGTCAATAAAGTGATAGATAGGACGATGACGACAACCAATAACACCAGGTTCAATGTTGTCAGCCGTTGTAAATCTTTTGAGGCTTTACGGGATTCGTTTGCCAGATTTTTTGTCCGTGCCAGCTCATCCTGAATATCGTAAAGTTGCATGTTCTTTTGGCGAAAGCTTGATATTTTTTGATGAACATAAGGGATATTATTTTGGTTTCGTAAATATTTCCCGGTTTCGATGTTACCACTGGCTGTCGACAGATCATTCAGCAGGGAATTAATCAAGGCCAGTGCTTTTTTATCTTCGCCTTCATCTTGTTGACGACTCATTTCTGTACGTAATCGCTCATAAAATGCCGGGTATTCAATGTAATGCAAATCGATTATTTCTTTGGCAGCTTCAAAATCGCCGTTCTCGATCAAAGCTTTGAATTGCTCCATATTTTCGGTATCCAATTTTTTCCGGAGAGCTTTGATTCTCGGCAGCAGATCACGGACCGGCAGTTTTTGGTTCAATTCGATGGAAGCACTGCTTGCTCTCGCCAGATCATTTTGTAGATTGAACATATGACTGCGGATGAATTCGCCGATTTGTATCGGATTATTTTTTACAATTACCCTTATGTCGGCAACGGCTTGCGGCAAAACAGCAGACCAGTCCAGGCTGTTTAATTGATCGTCGGGTACCACAAATCGGTCGGGGCCGACTTTATTGATCCAATCTTCCGTCTCATCTAACATTTTTAAGAAGACAGGTTCCAACTCTTTTTCGATCAATAACGAATCTTCCCCTTTTGTTCCCGACAACAATTCATTCAAATCGGCAAAAAAGCCGATATTTCTTAATTCGGAAAAACCGTTCGCTCGGGAAAAAAAGTCCAATAACGGTTGAGTTCGTTTCTTGATCTCGGTTGTATGATCTTCGAGATTTTCCATTTTAGAATTCTCCGTCTCTTCGGACAAAGAATCCGGTTTTATGACTTTGTTGTTTTGAGAAGAGACCGGGACAGAATTTTCTGAAATATGCCGTGCTTGCTTGCGATAGGCATCGGCAAGGAACGGATCGACTACGCGTAAATTGGAGGTTGTAAAAGCAGCCTGGAACATCTCAGGTGAAATCTGACCACTTTCTGATTGAGCAAGGAAATCCCATACATAGATTACATCTTGAATCTGCTTGAGATGATCTTGAAGAATCGGAATCAGTTCGGGACAACTTTTTGTTCGGGAAATTTTTTCGGATATCAGCTTCGCCAATTTTTGGAATTCGCTGTTTAATGCGGTTGTTTGGTCATTTAAGACAAATCGGATGCAGACATCAAAACCTTGCTGAGGAATGAGATCGACTTTGCCATACCAAAATTGAACGGTTCGAATGACCGGCAACAGCCAACCTTTATAAGAAGCAAGCGAAATGAGGCGCGGATCCATTGCCTTTCTAAAATCTTTGTCCATGAAGGATTCGGGATCTTTTTGGATAAAGTTTTCCGCTTCTTTTTTAAGTGATTCATAAGAAAGAACGGTTGTTTTTGTCTCGGTCATGAGAGAATCCACGGCTTCATTCAACGCCCGTAAAATATCATCCCAAATTTCAACGCACTTGTTTTGGACGCGTACTTCGGTCAGATTTCCGGCCAACATATCACCGATCAGCAGCGCATATTTTTGGTTCAGAGGAGGATTATCGGTATTGAAAGAAAGTTGTCCCAACAAACGAATCAGGATCGGATTATTTTCTTTTTGGATCGGATATTCATATTTTCCTTGATTGATTACCTCCAGCATTTTTCGACCGTAAATCAATTCGGGAAGAAAAAGGCAAAACTTACGAATATCATCCAGTAACAGAAAGCTCGAAGCATTCTGACGGGAGTTCCCCCAATCGATCAAGGTGACGGAAATTTTATCTTCCGTTTTCGACCAAAACAAATGTTCCAACGGTTTGATATCGACGTAGGCAATTTTATTCTTTGCGCAAGTCCGAAGGATTTTCGCAAAATCGAGAGCGATTGCTACCCGATCTTTCAATGAATCCGGCAATTGTTTTTCGCAGGGGATTCCTTTTCCGGCGGTTTGAAGTTGTACAGTGAAGCGGTTACGATCCAACATTCGCATAAATTCGACGTTGAACTTATCAATGTCGTCTGTCAGAACGTCGGGGACCGGCATATAGTTCAAACGTTTTGCGGCGTCCGGTTCGGACAATATTTCATTTTTGAATAATAAATTTACTTTGGTTAATATTGAAATTTCATCTTTCGAGCCTTCAGCGATTTCGGAAACCTTCAAAAAGTATTTTTCTTCGGTTTCCTGATTCGAAAACTCGAATGCGGAAGTAAACCCACCCGAATTTTTCACACCGGTATAAACAAGCGGGATGACTTTATCCCGTACGCGAACTGAATTTACTTCCGTTATGATTTTTTCTAAGTTATCTTGTTTCATCGTATTCTCCTGACCGAACGGCTCACGCAGGTCAGCGCTATTTTCCGAGTCCGGTTGATTTATCAGCGGTGCGGTTGCGAAATCTTTCAGGAATAAAGAGGCTCCCGGTCCGCAAGAAATTGAAAGGTTTGCTCCTCCGTATCCAGAATCAGTGCGGTGCGCGGAAAATCTTTGCCTTCGACTCCGGCACTGCCCGGATTGATTCCGAATCGTTGTATGCCGTTTCCGTATTCTATTTTTTGTTCCGGGACGGAGGGAGTAAATTGTCGCCATATGTTGACAAACGTTGAAACGGAATATACAAAATATCCCGGAATATGGGTATGTCCGAACAAGAAATGCTGCGTTTTCAGATTTTCTCGGTTTTCAAAAAGTCCGCCGGTCACAATGTTCAAATCCTTCGGATTTAAATAACTCTCACAGGGCTCGGCATGATATACCTGCCCGTCATGGCAAGGAAAACTGCATCCGTGAAAAACGGTGAACTGAGGATTTTCTTCCGGCAAGCAAACCACTTCTTTTTTCATTATTTTATCAAAAAGCCGGATTTTCCTTTCCGTAATGATTTGTCGCCTTTCTTCTAATTCCGCTTTGCACTTTGCCTGTGCTTCGCTTGTGTTATCTCGTTCCGGATGCAACAACCAATATTCCCAGTTCCCAAATACGGCACTGATCGGATAATCGGCTAATCGATCCAAAGCATCCAAAAAACCAAGATCAAATTTCGCGTTTCCATTCGATTGATTTGAATGCCCAAACAAATCTCCCAGCAGCCAAATGTCATCGAATCCGGATTCCATCGCTTCGGCTTTTCTCATAAAACGGAAAAGACTCTCCCCGTTTTCATGAATATCCGACAGTACCAGATGTTTTTTATACATGTTTATGAGCTAAAAAATCTCCTAATCCCTCAACCAAAGCCTCAACATCCATTTTAGTATTGTAACCTTGAACCGAAATTCGAACAAACGTGCGTCCGTTCCAGTTGATTATCGGGACTTCAACCTGATATCGATCATAAAGAAAGTTCTTCAGAATCAAAGGATCAGGTAGGTAAGGTATTTCTGTGACCGCCAGTTGGGCATAAGCATCGTCATTCGGGTAAATTAAAGGTAATTGGGTGATCTGCCCAATTTCTCTTAACGTTTCAAACAATAACAAATGACAAGCTCTCCGAACTTGATCCCAATGATTGGCTTCCATGAATCGGATGGCAGCCGGGACGCTTAAGGCGGCGCAGGGACTGTTTGTCCCCGTCCATTGATTGAAATCAATCAGGGGGTTACCGACCGCATTTTCCAGAAAAGGTCCATGTCCCCAACTGATAATCAAGGGTGCAACTTTTTGAATCCACTGTTCACTGACGTACAGGAAAGCCGAGCCTTTCGGAGCACACATCCATTTATGACAGTTTCCGGTGTAAAAATCACATTCAAGCGAAAGAAGATCCACAGGCAGCTGCCCCGGCGCATGAGCTCCGTCGATACAGGTGATAATGCCTTCTTCACGTGCTTTTCTGCATATTTCACGAATCGGAAAAGTCAGGGCGGTCGGAGAAGTCAAATGGCTGAGATAGATTACCCGAGTCCGAGGAGTTACCTGTTCCCATAGGCAATCTATTAATTCTTGATCGCTGCCATACGGAAGACGAATGTCTGCTTTTTTTAGGATAGCCCCGCTTTTTTGGCAGCAATCTATCCAAACATTTTCGCAGGCACCATATTCCTGATTGCCTGTGACAACCTCATCGCCCGGTTTCAGATTGATACTACGGGCCATGATGTTGACACCGTAAGTGGCATTGGGAATATATACAACAGAATCGGCTGACGTATTCAAATAGTTCGCTAAAATGATTCTGGCTTCTTTTAATAATTCGTGATATTCGCGGCCTAAAAATAAGACCGGTTGTTTTTCCATCCGCAACGTCCATGAAAAAAAGGTCTCGATGACTTCTTTCGGACAAGCTCCGAAAGATCCGTGATTCAGGAAATGAATAGCAGGGTCCAACAAGAATTTTTGTTTTAAATCAATTGAATTGTCCATAATGCTCCTTCGTTATCAGTGAATAATTATATGTTACCGATCATTCAAAAACGGGAAAACAAGTCGGTAAAGGGTAATCCGGCAGCAAACAATCGATCGAATCGCCTTCCGAAATTCGTTAACCGCCGGCAAATCAACTTCGAGAATTGACTTTTCCGATGGCTATCCCCTTTCAAGCAAAATAACTTTGCAATTTTAATGCTTTTTCCTGTGGATTTTATTGTTTTATAAATTTACAAATCGACAACATAACTAAGAAAAAACAACCATATCAAAAAAGATCGAGCCGGTTACAAATTTACTCATCCGAAGTCCGGATTTCAAAAGGCCTCCATTTTTATAATTTGTCACACAGAAGATGAACTGTTAAATCGATCATTAACGATAAAATATTACTGTTGCCCGAACAATCGGCTTCGATCGTATTATTTCGAACGAAAGAGCGGAAATTTTATGAGGTTTTATCGATTTCTTATAGTCTGTATATTGGGTTTCACTTTTTTGATAACCGGTTGTGAATCTGCTCAATCGACTCTCCCGACTGAAACTTTAATCCGGGAAGAGATCGAACCTTTGTTGCTTCCGGAAAGTATGAGAGAACCAATCGAGGATTCGGAAAAAGGGATCCTTTATTGGCAAAAAACGCTCTATTTATCCGATCATCCGGAAAAATATATCGGGGAACCGGTTGAAGTACTGGGATTTATCTACCGCCGTGAAGAGGATCCGAAGGAAGTATTTTTCGTGGGAAGATTATTGTTATCATGCTGTTATGATGATGCGCTGCCCCAGGGATTGGGTGTCTATCTGCCGGATAATGAAAAATGGGAGAATGATCAATGGGTAACGGTCAAAGGGCATTGGGATCGTATTCGCTTCGGAGAAAACAGTCGCTATTTGATTATTCCCGAATCTATTTCCGAAGCCGAACCGCCTGAAGATCCTTATATTTACGATAAAACAGAACCGGCGGAAACAAATTCGGCAAATGAAAATATCTAAACGAAAAATTCATAAAACAAAGATCGCTTCCGCGGAAGCGATCTTTGCTTGTGACGATTCGATTGAAAAGACTATTCTCTGGCTCCTAATTTCTCATCCAAGATCATCAAACCGCCCGGATTATCTCCGCTTTTCTCTAACATTGCGATAATATATTCAAAATTGGCTTCTTCTTCCACCTGTTCGGAAATGTACCAACGTAACAATTCCTGTGTCCCATAATCTTTTTCTTCCAAAGCCAGATCGTAAAGTCCGTGAATGCTGGAAGTGATGAACTTTTCGTGTTCCAAGCCGGCTTTAAAGACATCCAATGGATTTTTATAATCGACGGAAACTTTTTCGATTGTGTCTAAGGAAACTTCGCCGGATCGCTCATAAACATAGCGGAAAAATTTCATCGCATGACTGATTTCTTCCTTCACTTGCTTATTCATCCAGGCGGACATTCCTTTGTAATTCTCATTTTCAAAGTATGCTTCCATTCCGAGATAAATATAGGCGGAATGAAATTCTTTATTAATCTGTTCCACTAAAGCTTGTTGCATCTGTTTCGATAACATATTTTTTCTCCTCAGTTAATTGTTGTTTCTTTGTCTTCCGATTCTTTCTGCCGGGAATCAAGAAGAAATAAAATAAACTCATTACAACTTAGTAATAATTATAACTTAAATTAAACCAAATGCAAGAGAATCGGTAAAGAAAGTTGCTGATGAACGGGACCCTCCTTACGTGACTAAAGCAAATATTGTGTCGCAAAAGAATAAAGTGTCGAAAGATAATCCGTAATTGTCTCAGGGCGACGGAATCCGTGTCCTTCTTCTTTATACAGCCGATAAACATGCGGACATTTTAGACGCGCCGCTAATTCGTTCGATTGAGAAGGAATTACCACCGGATCGGCATCCCCCTGGAAAATCGCAAGGGGTGTTTTGATTTTTTCGACGTGCCGAATGGGTGAACGTTCTTCATAAAGCGGTGCGGCTTCCGGAAGCGGTCCCACCAGCGAATCGGTATAATGCAATTCCAATTTATGAGTATTAATGGCTAAACCGAAAAGGTCGGTCACCCCATAAAGGCAAGCAGCCGCTTTAAAAGAATCCGGATATTGAATTAATGTATTGAGAACGGTAAAACCGCCGGCGCTTCCGCCAATGATCAAGAGCCGGTTTCGATCCGCCAAGTGTAGTGCACTTAAGCAGCTCGCACCGAGAACGGTATCTTCCACATCATAGACGCCCCAATTGCCGTACAAACTTTTCAGATAACCGGTTCCATAACCGCAGCTGCCGCGGTAGTTTACTTCAAGATATCCGAATCCGCGGGAAGTGAAAAATTGTATTTCCGGGTTGAAGCGTAAATCCGCTTTGCCGGTCGGTCCGCCGTGAATATGAACAAAAGCAGGCGGAAGTCCCACCCAATGTGCATCGGGGTTGGTTGGCGGATAAAAGATACCGTAAACCGGAGTCCCATCCGGTGCTTCCCATGAAATCTCCCGTGGTTTCGAAATATATTCTTCGTCTATCAGATCATCACTCAATCGAAAGACGATTTTGAATCCGTCGTCATTTACCAGAATAATTTGAGTGGGCTGTAATGGGCTGTCGGCTACGGCTGCGATCATTCCGGTCTCAGGAGAAACCGAAATGGCGTCAAAAGAAGAATATTGCGGAGAATTTAATATTCGGATTTCTCCGGATTCAACCAAGACGATACAAATTTTGCTTCTGGTCCCAAAAATTTGTAAAAATGCGATCTGCCGGCTGTCCGGAAACCAGTCATAAGTCTGTACTCCCTGGGCAAAAGCCGGAACCGTCAAAGCAAAGTGATCTCCGTGGACCAAGATTTTTTCCTCTCCGGATTCCAAATTTCGCAGGATCAGATCTTCCCATTCACCATTCGATCGTATGTAAGATAACATTTTCCCATCGGGTGAGAATTTTGGCTGAGAAGCGGGGAACGGCATTTTACCGGCAATATGCACGATTTCGGAGATTGTTCCGTTTTCCGGATCGACTTTTCCGATCATCACTTTTGAACCGTCCCACGGCATGTCCGGATGATCCCATTCCACCCACGTAAAATAATCTCCGCGTGGACTCCAAGCCGGTTGCATATAGAAATCTGCTCCGTGAACCCATAAAAACGGCCAACTTCGTTCGTCCAAACGCAGCAATGCCATTTGATCATCCGTACCGTCGCCGGATATATAAGCAACAAATCGACCGTTCGGACTGATTACCGGAGAAGCGGTCATATACCGGTCATTGGTAAGCAACTTGAATGCCGGTTTATTTAAGTTCTGAAGAAATAATCCGCGTTTGCCGGCGCTGAATAATACTTTTTCGTTTCGTACATCAAAATCTCCGCCGCCATAACCGATATTTCCCCCTACCGGTAAATCGCTGTTCAGCTTTTTTAACCCCGAATCACAGCGATATTCATAAAGAAATGAATTCCCTCCCCGATTCCCGGAGAAATAGAGACGGTTGTCCGATCCCCATTTTAAGGTATTAATCCTACCGCGTTGAGCGACTGCCTGCTCAGAAATGGGACTTTTCCAAAGTCCGTAAGGAATTGGTCTCATAGGTTCCTTCTGTTTCAGAATGATTTTTCGAAAAAAGATCCTTTTCAAAAATTTTGATAAAGAAATCATAACCGTTCAGCCGTTGATTTTCAATGGCTTTGACAAAATCGGGTTATTAATGATTCTTATAAAAAAACCGGCAGGATTCGGCTGAGGAAAAAAGATCGGCGGCACTTGCCACAGCGGGGGCACACCGAAGCGATAATCGGGAACAAAAAACATGTTTCAGGCGTTCAGCCCGAAACATGTTTTTGATTTTCATTGTCTTGTTGATCCGCCGGAGAAATCCGATCCCTATACTCCGGCGAAAGAACAAATGATTGATGACAAAAAAATTATGAAGCCGGTTTTACTTCAACGGTTGCGCCGGCCGCTTCGAGTTTGCTCTTTGCGTCATTTGCCGCTTCTTTACCGACAGCGGAAAGGACTTTCGCGCCGGCGGTTTCAGCCATTTGTTTCGCTTCGACTAAGCCGAGATTTGTGAGAACACGGATAACCTTAATCGTCTCGATCTTCTTCGGGCCCGCATCTTTAATAATGACATCAAACTCGGTTGCTTCTTCAGCCGGTGCAGCGGCTTCGGCTACCGGTGCAGCCGCTACGGTTGCTACAGGTGCTGCAGCGGAAACACCCCATTTGTCTTCTAACGCTTTAACTAATTCTGAAGCTTCTAAAACACTTAAAGAGCTTAGCGCTTCAACAAGTTTTTCAATATCAGCCATTTTAAAACTCCTAATTTTATTATTTATATTTTTATTTATTTCAATACGATCAGGCGGCAGTCGGTTCCTCTTTGGAAATGTGTGCCTGAATCACTGCGGCGAGTGAACGCCCGGGTTCCGCGATAACACGAGTCAATTGTGAAGCGGGTGCCAAAATGGTACCGAGCAATTTTGCCCGCATAACCGGCAGCGGCGGTAAGCTCGCGAGCGCTTTTATCTGACTTTCGGAAATTTCATTCTTATCTAAAAAGCCGCCTTTTATTTTAAAGGCTTCATTCTTTACGAGATCCGAAAAGACTTTTGCCATTGCAGCGGCATCGGTAAAAGCAAACCCGACTAATGAAGTTCCGGTTATATCTTTCTGTAACTTGTAATTCTCCTTTTCCAGCACTTTCTGAATCAGGGTGTCTTTTACAACATGAACTTCTCCGCCGGCTTCGCGTGCTTTTGCGCGAATTTCATCAATCGCCGGCATATCCATCTTTGAATATTCAAGCATAAATACTCCCTGACTTTTTTGAAGCCATTGGGAATATTGCTCCATCATTTTTTGCTTTTCTGATTTAGTGAATGCCAATGAATAATACCTCCTCCCTTTAATTTTTCAAAAAAAAGTCTTTGCCCCGAAACTCGAAGGCAAAGACATAAAAGTCATAAACTCTATAACTGTCATTCGCCTCGGCAGGATATTAAGCCTTTCGGCACCGGCTGTCTTCAGAGAACTTTTTTTATTTTACCTGATTAATTTGCTCTTTACTTATTATTCCTTACAAATTAAGCGATTGGTTCCAATCCCTGAGCCGCAGAAAGATCCACATGAATGCCGGGTCCCATTGTCGAAGCCAAAGTAATCTTCTTGATATAAGTTCCTTTTGCTCCGGCCGGTCTCGCTTTTCGTACGGCATCCAAGAATGCAGCCAAATTCTCGTAAAGTGCTTTTTGATCAAAAGAAACTTTTCCGATGGGGGCGTGAATATTTCCCGACTTGTCCAGACGGAATTCCACACGACCGGCTTTCGCTTCTTTGATGACACGCGGTAAATCTTCGGCCGGAACGACGGTACCGGCTTTCGGATTTGGCATTAAACCGCGCGGTCCCAAGACACGACCTAAACGACCCGCTTTCGCCATCATGTCCGGAGTTGCGATCGCAACATCAAAATCGGTGAACCCCTGCTGAATTTTCTGGATCCATTCATCGCTGTCCGCGATAATATCTGCTCCACCTTCTTCGGCTTTTGCGGCGCCTTCTCCCTGTGCAAAGACAAGGACGCGTACGGTCTTGCCTAACCCGTTGGGAAGAACCACAACATCCCGTACCTGTTGATCCGCCTGACGCGGATCCAAACCGGTCCGTAAGTGGATCTCAACGGTTGCATCAAATTTCGTGATGCTGGTTTCTTTCACCAAATCAATCGCATCTTTCGGCGCGTAATTGGTTGATGGATTTACTTTCTTCTGTGCTTCCTGAAATTTCTTTCCGTGTTTTGCCATTATAACTCCTTGTGGTCCGATCGAGTATCTGTCGTACTCTCCCACGAAATATTAATCAACTACCTGAATTCCCATATTCCGAGCGGTGCCTTCAATCTGTTTCATGGCACCTTCAATATCCACCGCATTCATATCCTTCAATTTCGTTTCGGCGATTTCCCGAACCTGAGCACGGGTAATTTTTCCGACCCGACCTTTGCTGCCTTCCGGAGAAGCGGTTTCGATTCCTGCTGCCCGTTTAATCATATAGGAAGCCGGAGGTGTCTTTAGAACAAAAGTGAAAGAACCGTCTGTATAAACGGAAATTTCTGCCGGGACAATCTCACCGATGCGGGTTTGGGTCCGGGCATTATATTCTTTCACGAACGCCATGATGTTGATGCCATGGCCTGCGAGGGCGGGGCCTACCGGAGGTGCCGGATTGGCTTTGCCTGCATTCAAATTTAATTTAACAATTGCTTTTAATTTTTTTGCCACAATATACTCCTTCGTGGTGCTAACGGATTTTATCCTTCCACAAAAATAAGGGACCCGGTAAGGACCGTTTTTTGTCCCTCTTTATTTCCTCAATAAATTCTTACGCTTTTTCCACCTGCAGAAAATCCAACTCCACAGGGGTTTCCCTGCCGAAGAAATTGACCATTACCCGGACTTTTGATTTATCCTGGTCAATTTCAGCAACTGTCCCGCGAAAATCATTGAAAGGTCCGTCAATAATCCGGACTTTTTCTCCGACTTTATAGGTTACGCTGACCACCGGTGCTTCGGCTTCCATCCGTTTAATAATCGAATTCACTTCTTCCGGACGTAAGGGAGTCGGTTGGTTTCCCATTCCGACAAATCCGGTAACGCCCGGTGTATTTCGAACGATAAACCATGATTCTTCGGTCAGAATCATGTTGACCAAGACATAACCCGGGAAAATATGACGTTCAATCGTCTTGCGTTTCCCCTCTTTGACTTCGATTTCTTCCTGAGTCGGGATAACCACATCAAAAATTTTATCCTTCATCCCCATGGAATCGATCCGCTGTTCGAGGTTATGACGGACTTTGTTTTCATAACCGGAATAGCAATGAATCACATACCAATTCCGTTCTTCATTGCTTTCGATCTTGGTTTCTTCTTCGGGTATTTGTGCGGATGGTCGTTCTGTTTTCTTGGCTTTGGCGCGAGTCGCTTTTTTCGCTTTCAATATCTCTTCCGCGCCGATATCTTCATCTGAGTTATTCAGAACATCCAACTCATCTTTCTCTTTAGAGCTCATTCAACAATCCTGTTCCTTATCCGACGATCGTGCCAATTAGTTCAGAGAACAAAAAGTCAACAATTCCCAAAAAAACCGCCATCGCAAAAACAACAATCAAAACGATTTTTGTCATATGAAGTGCTTCTTCTCTGGTAGGCCAGGTTACTTTTCGTAACTCACCAATCGTCTCATTCCACCATTTAGCGATTTTATTCGGCTTCTTCGGAGCGGATGGTTTTGCCGGTTTTTCTGTTTTCTTTATTTTTGTGTCTGCCATAAAATGGTCACTCCTTATTTCTTCGGCACTTATGCCTATAAACGCCGCTTGAATGCGGCGTCACCTTCTTGCAGGTGAAGCAGGAATCGAACCCACAACCTCCTGTTTTGGAGACAGGCGCTCTGCCTAATTGAGCTATTCACCTAAGATACCCGACCGATAAGATACGATCGGTCGGGTATTTCTTTTTCTTATTTTGCTTCCCGATGCAAAGTATGTTTTCGGCAACGCGAACAATACTTCATTAATTCCATTCTCCCGGGATCATTGCGACGATTCTTCTGTGAGGTATAGTTTCGCTCTTTGCATTCTGTGCATGCAAACGTAATGACGGGGCGAACATCTTTCTTTTTGGATGCCATATTCTTTCTCTTTCAGCGTCAAACGCTGATACTCCTTCTTATCCTTCGATTTCAGTAATCACACCGGCGCCGACGGTCAACCCGCCTTCGCGAATCGCGAATTTGGAACCTTGCTCGAGCGCAACCGGTACAATCAATTCTACATCCATTACCACATTATCTCCCGGCATCACCATTTCCACTCCGGCCGGTAAGGTAATGACTCCGGTAACATCCATCGTCCGAATATAGAACTGCGGTCGGTATCCGGAGAAGAACGGCTTATGCCGTCCGCCTTCTTCACGCTTCAGAACGTACACATTGGCCTTGAATTTGGTGTGCGGTTTGATGCTGCCGGGTTTGGCAACCACCATTCCTCGTTCGACATCTTCTCGTTCAATGCCCCGGAGCAACAGACCCAGATTATCACCGGCCATCCCTTCGTCTACCGTCTTGTGGAACATTTCCACACCCGTGCAGACACTGTTCTGGCTCTTTTCTCTCAAACCGACAATTTCTACCGGATCGCCGACTTTGATTTTCCCGCGTTCCACTCTGCCCGTCACAACCGTCCCGCGCCCTTTGATCGAGAATACATCTTCAATCGGCATCATGAAGGGTTTGTCCACGTCCCGTACCGGCGTCGGTATATAGCTGTCTATGGCTGCCATCAGTTCTTTGATGCAGGCATATTCCGGCGCATTCGGATCCGTGCTGGTCGATTCCAACGCTTTCAACGCCGACCCGCGAATGATCGGGGTCTCATCACCCGGATATCCGTATTCCTTCAGTAAATCCCGCAATTCCATCTCGACCAGTTCCAATAACTCCGGATCGTCCATCTGATCGATTTTGTTCAGAAATACTAAGATGCTCGGCACTTCTACCTGCCGCGCCAGTAATACGTGCTCCCGCGTCTGCGGCATCGGACCGTCCGGAGCCGCTACCACTAAGATCGCTCCGTCTACCTGCGCTGCCCCCGTAATCATGTTCTTGATGTAGTCCCGGTGACCCGGCATGTCTACGTGCGCATAATGCCGATTCTCTGTCTCATATTCTACGTGCGATATGTTGATCGTTATCCCACGCGCTTTCTCTTCCGGCGCATTGTCAATCTGTTCATACGCTTTGAAGTCCGCTTCCCCTAACATCGCGCAGTATTTCGTGATCGCTGCCGTTAATGTCGTCTTCCCATGGTCAATGTGCCCCATGGTCCCCACATTCACATGTGGTTTCTTTCGCTCATAATGCTGTTTTGCCATAAAACAAATTCTCCTCAGAAAACTTATATTATATATTTAATATTTTTTGTGCAGTTACATCCGAAACTGCTTGATAGTGATCATATTCCATCGCAAACACACCCCGGCCCTGTGTGGCAGAGCGTAGTGTCGTCGCGTATCCGAACATTTCTCCCAACGGAACCATTGAATGAACAATTTGCGAATTTCCGCCGTGGATATCCGTTCCGCGAATTTCTCCGCGCCGGCTGCTGATTTGTCCCAATACGTCTCCCAAATATTCTTCCGGAATCGTAATTTCGACTTTCATGATCGGTTCCAACAATACGGGATCCGCCAATTCCAAACATTCTTTCAGACAAATACTGCCGGCCAGTTTAAATGCCATTTCACTCGAATCGACTTCATGAAACGAGCCGTCCACCAACGATACTCGTATTCCGGTAACCGGATAACCGCCCAACACACCGGATTCCGCCGCTTCCCGGACGCCTTTTTCCACCGCCGGAATATATTCCTTCGGGATTACTCCTCCGACAATTTGATTCTCGAATTGGACGCCCAAGTTCGCATCAATCGGCTCGACCGTCAGAACGACATGAGCAAATTGCCCGTGACCGCCGGTCTGTTTCGCATATTTGTAGCTGTGCTTTTCCACCGCTTTTCGAATCGTCTCTTTATAAGCAACCCGTTCTTTCCCGACATTCGCCCGAACTCTGAATTCACGCATCAATCGATCGACAATAATCGCCAAATGCAGTTCGCCCATACCGGAAATAATGGTCTGTCCCGTATTTTCATCCGTTCGGACACGAAACGTCGGATCTTCTTCGGACAATTTTTGCAGAGCCAATCCGATTTTTTCCTGATCGGCCAATGTTTTCGGTTCGATTGCCACCGAAATAACCGGTTCCGGAAAAGTGATGGATTCCAATACAACCGGATGATGAGGATCACAAAGCGTATCGCCGGTAAATGTGTCCTTCAACCCTAAGACGGCGGCGATATCCCCCGCATACACTTCATCTACGTCATCTCTGCGATCGGCGTACATTCGGATAAGCCTGCCGATCCGTTCTTTTTTCCCTTTGACCGGATTTAAAAGCATTTGACCTTGCTTCACGGTCCCGGAATAAACCCGAAAATATGCCAACCGTCCGACATATGGATCGGTGACAATTTTGAATACCAAAGAACCCACCGGTGCGGAATCATCGGGTTTTAACCAAATTTCCTTTGAACCGTCCAGGCTGGTCCCTTTTGTCGGCGGGATATCTAAAGGTGACGGAAGGAGATCGACAACGGCATCCAACAAAAGCTGAACACCTTTGTTTTTTAAGGAGGATCCGCAATAACAGGGGTTGCATTTCCCCGCAATGACCGCCCGGCGCAATCCGGCAATCAGCATCTCATTTGTCAATTCCTCGCCTTCAAGGAAACAGTTTGTTAAATCGTCATCCAATCCGGCAATGTATTCCACCAATTGTTCACGGGCGGCTTGTGCCTCTTCGACTTTATCCGCAGGGATATCGAATTCAATCATATTGATGCCTAATTCGTCTTCCCATGAATAAGCCTTTTGCTTCAAAATGTCAATAACGCCGGAAAAATTTCCTTCCGACCCGATCGGGATTTGCATTTCAACGGGATTCGCCCCCAAACGATTTCGAATGGATTCGACCGAATCATGATAAGAAGCACCTGTCCGATCCATTTTATTGATAAAGCAGATACGCGGCACATTATACTTATCGGCCTGTCGCCAGACCGTCTCACTTTGCGGCTCAACCCCTTGAGTCGCATCAAAAACAACAACTCCGCCATCGAGGACACGTAAAGAACGTTGCACTTCCGCAGTAAAGTCGATATGTCCGGGAGTATCGATCAAATTAATTCGATATCCTTTCCATTCCGCTGTAACCGCAGCCGAAACAATCGTAATTCCTCGCTCCCGTTCCTGATCCATCCAGTCCGTTACAGTTGTACCCTCATCGACTGAACCAACCCGATAAGTCTTTCCGGTATAAAACAGAATTCGTTCGGTTGTTGTCGTCTTGCCCGCATCGATGTGAGCAATAACGCCAATATTTCGATACTTCTCTAACGGATATTCACGAGCCATATAGGATTACTCAATTCTTTTTCTCAAACTCTGTAATGAGAAAACGCACGGTTAGCTTCCGCCATTTTATGGGTTTCTTCGCGTTTCCGAATTGCGCTGCCGGTATTGTTATAAGCATCGAGTAATTCACCCGCAAGGCATTCATCAAATGCTTTACCGGTGCGAGAACGTGATGCATCAATAATCCAGCGCATGGCCAGAGTCTGTCTTCGATTTGCCGATACTTCCATCGGAACTTGATAGGTTGCGCCGCCGACACGCCGCGGGCGAACTTCCATCACAGGACCGACATTTCGTAAAGCAGTTTCCAGAACTTCAAGTCCGTCTTTCCCCGTCTTTTGACTGACGATATCCATAGCACTGTATACCATTCTGACTGCGTTACTTCGTTTTCCGTTATGCATAATACGATTGATTAAATTCGTCACAACAGCACTGTTATAACGAACATCCGGGGTAACTTCCCGCTTTTCTGGTTTAGTACGTCGCATTCAACTTCTCCTAATTTATTTCTTAGCCCGTTTTACGCCGTATTTTGAACGGCCTTGTCCACGTTTCGCTACACCGGTTGTGTCCAATGTACCGCGAACAATATGATAACGAACACCGGGTAAATCTCTGACACGTCCACCCCGAACCAGAACGACACTGTGTTCCTGAAGAGAATGGCCTTCACCGGGAATATAGGCAGTCACTTCGAAACCGTTGGACAAACGAACACGGGCAATCTTCCGCAAAGCCGAATTCGGCTTCTTCGGCGTAGTCGCACGAACATTGGTGCATACACCACGCTTTTGCGGTGCGCCTTCAGCTACTTTAGTACGACGCTGGTTGCTGGAATTATAGGTGTACTGCAACGCCGGCGCCTTACTTTTCACTGATCGGGTCTTCCGACCTTTTCTGATCAATTGATTAATCGTTGGCACTTCAAAAAGCCTCCATAACTAAAAGATACTTAATTTTTCTTTCCCTCGGCTGTTTCTATTTTTATGAGTGCAACCCGAGGTTATTTACACACAATAAATACTAAGCCGGTTTGACACGGATTAGCCAAAAGATTATATCACATTCAAATCAAGTGAGGAAATATTCCGCTCCGCCGAAAGAAAATAATGACAGAAAAAGTGGAGTAATCAATATCCCGACAGATTGATAAAAACCATTCTCAGAAAATCATAAAATAAATTGTAATAAGAAATTCAGATTGACTTGACAGTCATTTTTTTCTTGAGTAATATTCTGAATTACTGCGGGAGGCATAATTAATCCGCAAAAGATACTACAAGTGTCCTTTTGAATTGAATGTTAATCGAATAAGAGAAAAATAAACCTAATTTGCAAAAACATGGGTGAAATATATTAATTCAACAATTTTAAAGGGCAAATCTAAATTTTTTCAAGGAGAGAAATATGAAAAAATCGTTCTTGTTTGTAGTCAGTATATTGCTTATCTCTACCTTAATTCTTACCGGATGCGGAAGTAAAGCCACAGAAACTCCCAAACCGGCAACTGAGGTTGTAGAGGAAGCCACCACAGCGCCCAGTGCCACAACCGCACCCAGCGCCACAACCGAACCCAGTGCAACCACGAGTTCCCAGGCGGCTGCCGCCGTGGAAGCTGTGGAGAATATCGTCTCGACCGCAGCGAATTCCGCTGAAACAGCTGTAGAGAGTGCGGAAAAGACCGTGGGTGAAGCTGCCGCTACCGCTGTTGATACCGCAAAAACAGCCGTCGAAAGTGTCGAAAAATCCGGCAGTGAAGCTGGCGCATCCGATGTGATGAAAGCCAAAGGCGTGGCTGATAAGTCCCGCTGTGACGCGGAAGGTGGTTGCGCGGTGATTAAACCGGGAGATACCATTAAAATCGGTATGGGAGGTCCTCTTACCGGTGAATACGCCATGTATGGTGTAGATATTTCCGACAGCGAGAAAATATCGATTTCCGATCTGAAGCCTCTGGAAGGATTCGAGTGGGAACTTTTGGCGGAAGATACCGTCGGCTCACCGGAAACAGCTGTTTCCATCGCTAACAAATGGGTGACCGATGATACGTTTGTCGCAGTTGCCGGTAATGTATTAACCGGTGAATCCGCCGCGATTATCCCGATTATGGAAAAGTACTACATTCCGATGCTTTCTCCTTCCGCCACCGGTGCCAATCTGACCGAAAACAATAAAGTATTCAACCGAATTGTTTTCCAAGATGCCGAACAAGGCAAGTTTGCCGCAGAATTCATCGTCAATACATTAGGCTATAAGAAGGTTGCGGTTTTGCATGACGGCATGGATTACGGAAAAGGAATTGCCGATACCGTTCGCGATACGCTGGTTAAATTAGGCGTTGAACCCGTCGCTTATGAAGCGATCACTCCGGGCGAAGCAGACTACTCTGCAGTTTTGACCTCGATTGCTTCCAAGAAACCCGAAATTATCTACTACGGCGGTTATACGGCTGAATTATCCGTCATTGCCAACCAATTAGGGCAAGTCGGTCTGGCGGGTACACCTGTCTTCAGTGATGATGGCGCTTTCGGAGCGGAATTCATCGAGAAAGCCGGGAAAAATGCCGAAGGTTGCTACGGTACATCCTCTATTCCGGCTGATTCGGAAGCGAAAAAAGCATTCGACAAGAAATATAAAGAGACTCTCGGACGAGAACCGGGATCAAAATCGACTTTCCCGTGGTTCGCTTATGATGTTATTCAGGTTCTTGCCAAACAGATCAGCGAAGTATCTTTTGTCGGCGATGACGGAAATCTGTACGTTCCGCGTGCGGATTTGGTCAAAGCTGTCCGATCAACTTCCGGTTTCCAGGGAATAACGGGCGAAATCACCTGCAGTGAAAACGGTGAATGCAATGCCTCCGGCCCGACATTCTATGTTGTCAAAGACGGCAAGTGGGTCGTCGCAAAATAATTAATCAAAGTCATTCCCGCTCCGATAAAATCAGAAGCGGGACAGAAAAAGTGTCTTTCCTGCCTGAATCGGCTTCGAGGAAAGGCACTTTTTCATTGTAGAGTAATTATTTCAGTCATCAGTTATTCGAAATTCCGCACAACAAGAAAAGGCAAATGATAGAATAAACCCCAATCGAAATCTGAAATAATGACAAGGAAATATAACTGATCCGAAATTAAAACTTTCCTATTAACTTTATAAAAACAATACGGATCGGATAAGGAGTCATAATCTTATATGGATGCAGATAAAAGCACACCAACAACCATACAGAAAACGAAAGTCAATAGAATTAACTGGCTTCGGCTTATTGTCGGAATCTGTGCCGGTGTATTCCTTGTATATCGCCTGATTATCCAAATCATCCGCCCGGAATACGGGCCTGTTTATTGGTTGGGATTTATCAATACCGGGTTGATTGTCGGCGGCATGTATGCTTTGATCGCCATCGGATACACGTTGGTTTATGGTGTGATGATGCTGATTAACTTTGCACACGGAGATATTATGATGTTGGGTTGTTTTGCGGGATATTTTACTTTTGAATATCTCGACTTCCTGACAATCGGCGACAGTAACTTTTTAAATGTTTATCCCATTTTATCGATCATCCTTGCATTTTTGATGGGGACCGGAGTCGCCACCGTCAGCGGATATTTTTTGGAAAAAATAGCTTATCGTCCGCTGCGAAACTCTCATGTTCGACTCGCCCCTCTGATCAGTGCAGTCGGAGCGTCTATTTTTCTTGAAACTGCCGCCCAAATCATGTTTGGGCCGAATAAAAAAACCTACAAAAACCCGGAAATACTTTCACGGGGTTCCGGATTGAATATTAATATGGAAGACGGGATGATCATTATTACCAAAACCGGTATTTTCAGCCTCGTCTTGGCGATCCTATTAATGATCGCGTTATACTTTTTCGTTCAAAAAACAAAATTGGGAAAATCCATTCGTGCCGTTTCTCAAGATAAAGCTACCGCGCAACTGATGGGAATCAATTTGGATCGCGTTACCAGCCAAACTTTTTTGATTAGCGGTTTTTTGGCGGGAGCAGCCGGTGTTATGTGGGGGCTCCATAACGGTATTTTCAACCACTATGTCGGATTCCTTCCCGGCATAAAAGCCTTCACTGCTGCGGTACTCGGCGGAATCGGAAACATCCCGGGAGCGATGGCAGGGGGAATGATTTTGGGAATTGTCGAATCCGTCGGACCCGCTTTTCTCGGAATCGATTTCCAGTTAAAAGATGTGATTTCCTTTACGATATTAATTCTGGTTTTGATTTTGAAACCGTCGGGGTTATTTGGTAAATCAGCATCGAATGTGGAGAAAGTATGATGAATAAATTATTATCGAAAGCCATAAAAAACGGATTGGTTGCCGGCGTTATTTTAATATTTTTCGAAATGATCAATTTCACATCCACAATTGCTGTCATCCTTGAAAAAATGTTTGTAAGTGATAAAAAAGTCAAAGAAGTCAATCCGACTTATATGATTGTCATTATCGGATTAATTTTATTCTTATCGACAGCATCATTTGTCCGTAAAAATCATCTTGCGAATGAAAAATCCGCTGCGATCAAAGTGCTGGTTTCCGGTTTGGTATCGGGACTTGTATCGGGAATCTTGGTTTCGACACTGAACGCAATCCTCGGAAATTATCTCAATAATGGGGTTGATCTGCGTAAATATCTGGACGCGCTTTCTCCGGATGTGATTCGAAATTTTCTCTTCCAAACCGATATCAATAACGCGATCCGCATTTATATGGCTACCACAGTCGGCGGAGCCGTTTTAGGGGCATTTGCCAGTATCGTCATCCAAAAAGCGAGTAAGTTGAACGGAGTTTTCCGATCACTGAAAAAGGGATATAACAACCTACAAATTCAGAAAAAGTGTGAAAAACACCCGATTATCAAAAAGCTTTTCATCGTATTCGTCGTCATTTTTATTTTCGCCTTGCCGATGATCATCAATGCTTATACTATTTCCGTATTAGGAATCGTATTTATTTATGCCATTTTAGGCCTCGGCTTGAATTTGATCGTCGGATTGTCCGGACAACTGGTTTTCGGTTATGCAGCCTTTTATGCGATCGGTGCCTATACTTTTGCATTGTTGACCGCGCCAAAACCGTTGGGGATCGAAATGAGCTTCATTCCGGCATTTATCATCGCTTTAATCAGTTCCGGAATCGGAGGCTTATTGGTCGGATTACCGGTTATGAATCTGCGGGGTGACTATTTAGCGATCGTAACCCTCGGGTTTGCCGAGATTATTCGAATTCTGATAAATAGCAATATTCTTGCCGATTATACCGGCGGCCCTCAAGGTGTAAAAGATATCGGGCAACCTCATCAACCTGCGTTTCTGGTAAAAATTTTGGGAAAGCCGTTAGAGGAAAATGTCTGGTTTCTTTATCTGATTATTATCAGCTTGCTTGTCGTGATTTATATTGTTTACAGATTACAATATTCAAGAATAGGGCGTTCATGGGAAGCGATGCGGGAAGACGAAACCGTCGCTCAGGCATGCGGGGTCACCACCAGCTTTTATAAAGTGCTTGCGATTGTGATCGGAGCGATTATCGCGGGGGCAGCCGGAGCGATTTATGTATCGAGAAATACCTATACGGGTCCGAATGAATACGCTTTCATGGTTTCGGTTAACGCCTTAGCTGTCGTTGTGATCGGCGGTATGGGTTCCATCCCGGGGGCGTTACTGGGCGCCTTCATTATTAAAGGGTTACCGGAATTGTTACGTGACCTGGATAATTATCGTATGCTCGTTTTCGGTGCTCTCTTAATCATCATGATGGTCATCCGGCCGGAAGGGCTCTTACCTGCCAAACGCAGAAAGTTGGCGGTGAAACCCCAATCTCTTGAAGTATTAAAGGAGGATCTTAAACCATGACTCGGAAACCACCTTATGTTCTGGAAGCCCAAAATATAACCATTACCTTTGGCGGGCTTACAGCTGTAAACAATGTCAGTTTACAGGTTCCCTATCAATCCATCATCAGCATTATCGGACCAAACGGTGCGGGGAAAACGACATTTTTCAATTGTATTTCCGGTTTTTATTCGATCAACAGCGGCGTTGTTTTGTTTCAGGAAAGGCCAATCAACGGTATTCCGACAGATGAAATCGCCGATATGGGAATATCACGAACGTATCAAAATATTCGTTTGTTTTCAAACATGACTGTCATGGAAAACGTTATGATCGGGCAACAGCCCCGTTTACATGCCAATTGTTTGGATGCCGTTTTACAGACTTATCGAAATCGCCGCGAAGAGAAACAATCCATTCAAAAAGCCAGCAATTTGCTCGAATTTGTCGGCTTGAGTGCTTATGCGGATGATTTGGCAAAGAATCTGCCCTATGGTGCCCAACGGCGTTTGGAAATTGCCCGGGCTTTGGGAAACAATCCGCATCTTTTATTACTCGATGAGCCTTGTGCCGGCATGAATCCTCATGAAACCAAAGCGATGATCGAATTAATCAATACCCTTCGGTCTGAATTAAAGATCACAATTGTCCTGATTGAACATGATATGAAAGTAGTGATGAATATTTCAGATTCCATCCTTGTGCTGGACCACGGAGAACGAATCGCGGAGGGCAGTCCCGAAGAAATCCAAAAAGATCAGAGAGTAATCGAAGCTTACTTGGGTTCGGGAACAAAAAATGTGATTGAAAAATATTCAAAACGCAAGTCGGAAAAAGTTCATCAGAGTTAATAAGGAAAGATGTATGTATTTTGAAATCAAAGATCTGCATGTTCATTATCGCGCAATTCATGCTTTAAAAGGCATTTCTCTGACTGTCCAAAAAGGTGAAATCGTGGCGCTTATCGGCGGAAACGGAGCCGGAAAAAGCTCCACTCTCAATTCGATATCGGGGTTGGTTCAGACAAGCGGCGGTTCGATCATTTATCAAGACGAGGAATTAATCGGTTTGGGTACGGATATCATCGTCCAAAAAGGGATTGTTCAGGTTCCGGAAGGCCGCCATATTTTTCCAAAAATGACCGTTCAGGAAAATCTGGAGATGGGCGCTTTCCTAAATAATAACAAAGCTTCGGTTAATCGAGATATGGAAAATATTTTTCAGCTTTTCCCGCGTCTCAAAGAACGGCGAAATCAACCCGGCGGTACGCTTTCCGGGGGCGAGCAACAAATGCTTGCGATAGCCAGAGGTCTGATGGGACATCCCGATTTAATGCTGCTGGATGAACCCTCCATGGGACTTTCGCCGATTTTGGTTGAACAGATTTTTGATATTATCTTTGATATCAATCAGCGAGGCACCAGCATCTTACTGGTCGAGCAAAATGCACAAATGGCCTTGGCGATTGCCGATCGCGGTTATGTGCTTGAAACCGGTGAGATTGTGCTAAACGGTACGGGTGAAGAGTTAATGAATGATCCGAAGGTGCAGGCGGCTTATTTGGGCGGAGAGTCAGAAGAAGAAAAACGCAACAAAGGCGAATATTATTTTTAACGGAATTCTCAGTACAAAAAGGGAGCGGAAATTTCCGCTCTCTTTTTGTAAATTGAATAAAATTTCTTTTATATGAGATTTTCGAAACGGATCGCTCATTAATCGAGATCGGAAAGAAAAGAGCGGCGATTCAAAGATCCGAATTGATTTTGATCCGGAAAATCACCCCTTCTGATAGAATTGGTTCATTGACTGACTCTAATTCTGGTTATAAAGGATCGATAGAATGAGTAATTTTTCATGTAAGCTGTTTGACAATCTGATCTTAAAATCGCCGTTGATTCTGGCATCCGGCATTTCCGGTAACAGTGACGGTTTATTGGTTCGAGCCGCCAAATCAGGTGCGGCCGCCGTTACCACAAAAGGTGTCACATTGAAATATCAGAAAGGTGCGGAAAATCCTGTCTCCACGGATTGGGGCCCGGGTCTGATCACCAATTTAGGCTTAAGCAACCCGGGAATCGAATCCATGGCCTATATGATAAAAACATTCCGAAATGAAATGGGAGATCAAACGATACCGATATTTGTAAATATCCACGGTGAAAGTGCGGAAGAATATGCTGAAATCGCACGGTTGATCGCCCCTTCCCACCCCGATTTGCTGGAAATTGATTTACCGTTCCCGGATGAAACACTGGCTCAGGAAATTACGCATGCAGTCATCGAAAACGCTTCCGGAATTCCGATTTCGGTGAAAATATCCGCCGATTATCCGAATATAGGACAATTGGCAAAAGTCATAGAGGATGCCGGAGCCGATGCCATCTCGGCAATCAATTCAATGAAAGGATTGATCGTGGATGCTTACGCGGCAAAGCCTTTTCTTTCCTCTGGAGTCGGCGGAATCAGCGGTCCGGCGATTAAACCGATTGCCTTATACTGTATTTCGGAAATTTATCAGGCTGTAAATATTCCTGTCATCGGAACCGGCGGGGTATTAACCGGCTTGGATATGGCGGAAATGATGATGGCGGGAGCAACGATTGTAGGCATCGGGTCCGCCCTGTATTATTCGGGATATGGTGCATTCTCCCAAATCATGAATGAATTCGAAACATTTATGAAATCCGAAGGATATCAATCCGCTTCGGAGTTAGTCGGAAAAATATGGCGGTAAACCGATGGAAAAAACAATCTTAAATAAAGAAAAAAGATCACATGTGTTTACAATCGATCGAATTCGTCACGAAAACGAGATGACGAGCAGCTTCATCATGAAAGAATCCTTGGAAGGTGAGCCGGGACAATTTCTTTTGCTCTGGCTGCCGGGAGTCGGTGAAAAACCGTTCAGTATTGCCGGCACCCATCCTTTGGTCGTCACCGTTGCGGATGTCGGGAAACTAACCCACGAAATTCATGCGTTAAAACCGGGAGATCGAGTTTGGATCCGCGGCCCGTTTGGACAGGGATATCAGGCTTACGGAACAGATGCTCTCTTGGTAGGCGGAGGATATGGTGCCTCTCCGTTGTTGTTCCTTGCGCAGGCTCTGATTGAAAAAGGGATTCGTGTTCAGGTGTTTTTAGGGGCACGAACAAAAGATCTGTTAATTCTGAAAGATCAATTTGAAGAACTCCCGCTGAAAATGTATATAACAACGAATGACGGTTCCTGCGGTATCCAGGGATTTGTCACTGTCCCACTGGAAGAATCGATTCGGAATTTGCCGGATCCGCAGGATGCCTGTGTGTATGCCTGCGGGCCGAAGGGAATGCTGATGGGCATCGATGCACTCTGTGAAAAATATAATATAGCCAGACAACTTTCCTGGGAAGCCATTATGCGTTGCGGGATGGGACTCTGCGGAAATTGTAAAATTGAAATGCCCGATACCTGGGAAGAGCCGCCCGATAAACCCTGCAGTAAAAAAGCTTGGTTGGTATGCCGAGACGGACCGACCAGTTTTACCAAATAGGCTTTCGCATCATCACCATTGGAAATATTTTAATTCGGTGTGAATCAAAAGAAAATGTTACTAAAAGGGTATCAATGGATCAAAAGAAAATGTTACCCAAACCCCGAAAAAATATAGAGATGTAACGAACATGTCTACAGTGGTAAATTGGACATCAAACAGCGCTCGAGTTGCTCCCCAGCATGGCTCTATCCTCTGAAAGATGCAAGAGAATTTTAGCACAGAGTGGGGATTGGCAGGAAAGCGAAAAACCCAACGCAAATCAGAAAATCAAAATCATTCATATGAAGAAGAATCGTTCAAAAGGAGAACAAGCCTGCGGATTTCAGCAATTAGGGTCACAGGGTCATTTGAAATGTACGTGGACATGATGGACAATTTATTTTTTATATCGATAAAAGGGGAACTGAGAGCCCTACGATAAGGAGTACGAGCGATATCATATTTTGGAGAAAGGGCATTATCAGTTCTTTGGGGGCTGAGAATGGTTTTGCGGACAGGTTGGAAGAAGTTGTTATAAATATGATTCAATTCAAAAATAGGTGAGATCAAATCAAATTGATTCGGAGTATCGAATCGATGATACCCCAAGAGTTTTCTGACAACCGCCCAGTTCTTCTGCCCGACATGAGCCTGATCATTTTTATGATATGGCCTGGAACGGGTAAACATAATTTTATTCTCTCTGTCGGAACAGAAACCGAAAAGCAAATCATTGATAAATTCTGAGCCATTATCTGAATCAATACCAAGGATTGGAAACGGCATCCGTTTCTCTATGGAATACATGGCTTGAACCACATCTTCTTTGGATTTACGACGCAGAATTACATTTTCAGTCCAACCCAGACAAATATCGGTAACGGTTAGTGAGTAAAAGAAAGGTCCTGAAGCAGAACGTCCACAATGAGCAACCAGGTCGATTTCGAGAAAGCCGGGACGATGATCATCCCAATCCATACCGGTACGCACAGCTATCTGTTGTTTGATCAGGCTTCCCGGTTTCGTCAGTGTTTTCCCTTTTCCGTTGTGACTTTTTCGATAAGCGGATAGACTTCGATTGATGGTCGCTGAACTCATGCTGGATAGCAATTGCTTTTCCTCGGAAGTGAAATACATTTCATGACAGCTCTCTAATTTTTCTATCAATTCAGGTAGAAATGGTTTGAGCCGCTGCCCACACAGATAATCACTGATTTCATACAGCCTCTCTAATTTGTGAATGATTCCTTCTGTGTATTTTCGCCTTCGCCCCGGTTTCTTCTTGTATGCCTTTTGACGTAGATCGGAATGCAATAGTCGTATTGCTGATTTCCGATTGTAGCCAGAGTTCTCAACAAATTCTGTGAGTATCCTTCCTTTTTCAAGTTTCCCCGATTTCAAATAACGAGGCTGTATTTGTGTCGCTAATTCCTTTCGACTTTTCTGACTCATTTT